>Ga0209985_10000521_pt1 | contig 41129 bp, 31 predicted proteins | sample NOAtaG_FD_187305 | JGI IMG/M metagenome (GOLD analysis project Ga0209985, IMG submission 187305) | Freshwater lake microbial communities from Lake Erie, under a cyanobacterial bloom - NOAA_Erie_Diel6S_1000h metaG (SPAdes) (version 2) | ecosystem: Environmental > Aquatic > Freshwater > Lake ...
CCGCTTGAATCTGCGCAAGCGAGTGCCCCTCGGACTGAAGCAGTTTCGCAGCGACGACGCGCACGAGATGCTCGCGGCCGTAGAGCGCCTTGCGTCCCTCGTACGCCGGCTTCGGCACGATGCCAAGCGTCTGGTAGAAGCGAATCGTGCGCGGATCGACGCCCTCGGACGCGCGGCCGTCGCGCACCACCACGTGACGCGAATCGAGCACGTCGTTGGCGCGCTCGGCGATCTCGTCGAGGCCGACGCCGTCGTGCGGGATCGCGTCGAGGATGTCGGGCAGCTTCGAGGTCATGGGCTAATCTTACAGTAACAGTAGTTGATGTCAAGTACGGGCGTCAAATGGGCCTGCGATCTCTTGAATTGGCTTGTTATGCGACGAAACCACCTCCGGAATCGTGACAGCAATCACGCCGGCGGCCGTTCGGCACTCGCCGGCAGTCGTTCGGCACCCGCCGGCGGCTGCGAGCGGTCGCTCCGCGCCCCGCACTGGAAACGAGCTTCGAGTTCTGAAAAATCCTCCCCCGCCGAGTTTCGGTTTGCCAAAGCCACGCCATGCTGTGAGAACATCGGCGCACGGCGGCCCGCGCGGCCGTCGCACCAGACGCGTCTTGCAGATCCCACCTCCTCAGGAGTGCACGCTTGAAGACCTCGCTCACGATCGGTTCGCTCGCCCTCTGCTCCAGCGCGATCATGCTGGGCCAACTCACTGCGCACGCCGTCGACAAGGGCGGCAAGGGCGATGGCGGCGTCGCCGGCGGTTCGACCGATTGCGCGTCGGCTCCTGCGCTCCTTCTCGGCGACAACGCCTTCGACACCACCGCGTCTTCGGCGAGCCTCGCGCTCTCGGGCGCCCCATGCGGCGGGCACACCATGTACAAGGTGAACTACTTCACCTTCACGCCGACCGAGACCGGCGACCACACCTTCTCAACCTGCGGCCTTGCAGGTTGGGACACGCGCCTCGCGGTGCTGACTTCGTGTGCGGCAACGCCGACGGTTCTCGCCTGCGATGACGATACCTGTGGCCTGCAGACCAGCGTGACGACGTCGCTTGTCGCAGGCACCACGTATCGCGTGGTCGTCGGTGGCTTCGGCTCGTCCAACGGTGGCCCGGGCACGCTGAACGCCTCCTTCGGGACCGGTGGCGGCGGCGGTGGTGGCGGCGGTGGCGGCGGCGGCGTCATCGGACCTGACGTGATCGTGGGCGCGATTCCAGACATCGCCAAGTACGGATCGGTCGGCACCGGCGATGCGGCCATCATGGCCTATGCGATCGGCACCACCAGCTGCAACATCGGCGACGAACTGCTTGATTGGTTCGCGCAGCCCGACAACCGCCACCCGTTCATCACGCAGAACATCTACCGCATCAAGGGCGGTCGCATCCAGCAGATCGGCCTCGGCTGGGGCAAGCACGGCTTCGTCGCGCTGCAGGGCACGCTCTGCGGAGCCTGCACGCCATCGTCGAGCGGCAATTGGCTTGGAATCGGCTGCTCCGACCCGTACAGCGCGGGCCTCAACGGCAGCCAGTCGGGCCTCGGAACCCGCAGCGAGGTCAACGCTGCGACCGGAATCTTCCCCGGCACCTACAACGCGGGCATGCCGGCGGCGGCCGCGACGATCGGGCGCCGCATCCAGGTGAAGGCGGCCGATCTCAATCCTGCGCTCAACGCGGGTGCGACCTATCTCGTCGAAGGCCAGTACATCCACCCAGGCGACGCCGCGCGCGGCAACGACAACAACAACGCGTCGTGGCGCGCCGTGACGGTCGGATCGCTGAGTTCGGGCGCCTACACGCTGACGCCCACCGGGTCGACCATCCAGCAGCAGCCTGCGATCAACGCCTGGCGCGCGTCCGACAGCGCCGTGACGCTTGTGAACGCCGACGTCGCGAGCGACGGGCGCTTCATCCTTGGCTACAAGGTTTCGCAGAACACCAACGGCACCTGGCGCTACGAGTACGCGGTGCAGAACCTGACCTCCGACCGTTCGGGCAACTCGTTCGCGGTGCCGCTGCCGAGCACCGCGACGGTCACGAACGTCGGCTTCTCCGACGTCTTCTACCACTCGGGCGATCCATACGCCGGCACCGACTGGACCGTGACGACGACCGGCGGCGCCGTCCGCTGGACGGGTCCGACGCACGCGACCGCGCCGAACGGGAACGCACTGCGCTTCTCGACGATCTACAACTTCTGGTTCGACGCGAACGTGCCGCCGACCGCAGGCGACGCCACGCTTGGCCTCTTCAAGCCGGGCCCGGCCGGCAGCGCGAACACGATCGCGATCGCAGCGCAGGTGCCCACCGTGCCCGCGACGCCCGGCGACGTGAACGGCGACGGTCGCGTCGACTCGGCCGACCTCGGCATGCTGCTGAGCAACTGGGGCAACCCGGGCGCGGGCGACCTCGACGCCGACGGCGTCGTGAACTCGAACGACCTCGGCATCCTGCTGAGCGGCTGGACGGGCTGAGCGGGCGACCCAACCCACCCGCGGCTCGCAAGGAACCCCATAGGCCCCCGCTTCGCCATCGCCGTGGTTCTGGTGTTGGTTTCCGCGGCGCCTGCAGCTGAGGCCGATAGGACGCGATCCCGCGATTGCGGCAACAATTGGCCTGTATTTCTTCCAAATGTGGTTGACTGAGCCGCCCTCAGGCTTGAACATCGAACGAACATTGGGCGAGGCGTCCGCGTCTCCTCCGCTCTCTGGCTCCACCGCCAGAATTCCATGCCAACCGCCGACCGGCCCCCGCCGGACTCTGCTCCTAGGTCGAAAACATGCCTGACACCGATCGCTCGCACCGGATCTCCCGCTCCCTGCCCGCAGCAACCGTCGTCGGTTCCATGGTGGCGGCGACCGCAAGCCTCCTGACCCCAGTCGCGCTCGCAGCGCCGCAAGCCGAGTCGAAGCCCCCGCGCGAAGTCGAGCACCGCTCGACGCTGACGCGCGTCCGCGAGGGCGGCACGCCCTACAACCCGAACCAGAGTCTCTTCCCCTACGCCGTCCGGCTGAACGGTGACGGCGGCGTGGCCGACTCCTCGAGCGCCGCGCTGATCTCGTCGCCGCCCGAGTACGCGCCGTCGCGCGGCGTGCTCTACCAGTACGGCAACAGCTGGAACTCGGTCGTCACCGCGCTGGTCGCGAGCCTGACGGGAAGCGCGCAGTTCGACGAGATCGCCTACGTCGTCGTCGCGAACCAGACCACGGCGAACTCCGCGACCTCCGCATTCATCGCGGCCGGCGCCGACATGAGCAAGGTCGTGTTCATCATCCAGCCGAACAACTCGGTGTGGATGCGCGACTACGGCCCGCACTTCATCTTCGAGAACGGGACGCTCGCCGTCGTCGACAGCCACTACTACTCCACGCGCCCCGCCGACAACTTCATCCCGACGCTCGTCGGCGACTCGACCTTCGGCGTGCCCACCTACGACCAGGGCCTCTACTACTCGGGCGGCAACTTCCAGCCCGGCCCGAACCGCACCGGGTTCTGCACAGCGCTCATCACCCTCGACAACCCGACGACGGGCGGCCACACCGAGGCCTTCATCCGCGAGCTGCACGACACCTTCCAGGGAATCGACACGCTGCACATCCTGCCGCAGCTTCCGTTCACGGTCGACGGCACCGGCCACGTCGACATGTGGATGTATCTCGTCGACGAGAACACCGTCATCATCAGCGAGTTCATCGCGGGCTCGAACTCGACGGCGATCAGCGTGACCAACAACGCCGTGCCCTACATGCAGGCGCTTGGATTCGAGGTCTTCCGCCCGCAGGCGTGGAACGTGGGCGCAACCCACTACACCTACACGAACGCCTTCCGCGTGAACAACCGCATCTTCATTCCGGTCTACGGAACAGCGCTCGTTCCCGGCGGAAACTCGTCCTACAACACCCGCGACGCGGATGCGCTGGCCAAGTGGCAGGCCGCCGCCGGCCCCGGCGTCACCATCGTGCCGATCCAGTGCTCGAGCATCATCTCGGCCTCTGGTGCGATCCACTGCATCGTGAAGCAGGTGCCCCGGCACACCGACGTCCTGCCATCCGCGCACGTGGTGTCGCCCGCCGGCGGCGAACTCTGGCTCGCGGGCTCGACGCAGACGGTCCGCTGGAACGCCACCGACACGAACAACGCGCCGCTTGCAAACGTCGACCTCGCCTACTCGCTTGACGGCGGCGCGTCGTGGACGCCGATCGCAAGCGCCATTCCCGACACCGGCTCGTTCAACTGGACGGTGCCGGCAGGCGCGACCGACGGAGCGCTGATGCGCGTGACTGCGCGCGCGGCCGACGGCGACACGACGGTCGCCGTAAGCAACCCCTATCGCCAGCGCCCGGGCACCGCGAACGTCTACACCTTCGCGAGCGGTGCCGGCGTGAACAAGTTCGGCTTCGCGCGCCAGACCGGGTCGTGGACGAACGTGAACGCCAACAGCAATCCGGTGACGACCGCGCTGACGGCCGCGAACTACACCGCGATGTCGACGTCGAACGCGACCGGCGGCATCACCGATGCGAATCGCTACATCACCGCAGGGCTCTCCTCGGGCAATGAGGCGACGCACGCGTTCCGCTTCACGCTGACCGAGGCGCCCGCCGACATCGACGAGATCAAGGTCGAATGGGAGGGCTTCGCAGACGCCTGCACGCAGGTCGAGCTCTACGTCTGGAACAACGCCCTTGGAAACTGGGGCGATGCGAACGGACTCGTCGGTCAGAACCGCTACCTCGACAGCTTCGCCGGCAACCGCGACGAGACGCTCGTCGGTCGCATCAGCTCGAACATCTCGAACTATGTCGCGGCCGACGGCACGATCCGGTTCCTTGTCTATGGCGAGAGGCAGAACGACGAGACGTTCCACGACTACATGGCCGTCACCGTCCTTCGCGCAAGCGAATGCCCTGCGGACATCGATCAGAGCGGCGCCGTCGACAGCAGCGACCTCGGCCTCTTGTTGAGCGCGTGGGGCGCCTGCGCGGGCTGCGCCGCCGACATCGACGGAAACGGCGCCGTCGACAGCAGCGACCTTGGGCTTCTCCTGAGCGGCTGGGGCGGCTGCCAGTAGGCGCGCGGGGCGTTGCTGACGCTGCGGCCGCGTCGCTCACCGTCGCCCGGCGGCGGCCTGACGAGCTTCCTCGAGCGCGGCGACCGCCTCGTCCCAGCCGGGTGCTTGGGCGCAGGCCGTCGCGAAGGCGGTCGCAGCCTCGCCCGGTGAACCAAGCGCCATGAACGCGCGGCCGATGGTGAGGTGGACGCGTGGGTTCGACATCGAGAGCGCGGCCGACGCCATGCCGTGCTCGAGCGCGCGCTCGGCGTCACCCATGCGGAGCGCGCAGTCGGCGAGCATGCCAAGCGCGTCTGCGTTCTCGGGATCGGACGCAAGAACAGCCTCGAGATCGACGCTCGCCTCGCGAGGCATCGCGATCGCCAGCAGGCAACGCGCGCGCAGCATGCGGAGGTCGTCCTGCGTGCCGGTCGCGGCGATGGCGCGATCGATGCGCGCAAGCGCGGCGCGCGCGTCTCCCGACGCAAACTCGGCGGCCGCGAGCAACAGCGTGGCCGGCGCCCCCAGCGCCTCTTCGCCACCGAGCGAGTCGAGTTCCGCGCGCACTCCGGCGAAGTCGCGCAACCCGTGGAGACACTGGGCACGAAGCAACCGCACGAGCCCGGACCCTCGGAACGTGGCGTCGAGTCCATCGAGCACAGCCACCGCCTTCGCAAACTCCTGCGCGTCGACATGCGACTGCGCCAACTGCAACTGATTCGAGGCGATCGTGTCGCGTCGGGTCTTCTCCGCGTCGGCACCCAACGGCTCGATGTAGCCAAGCGCCACGAGCTGCTCGAGCGCGGCGTGCGCCTCGACCGGGTCGATGCGCAGATCGGCGGGGTGCATGCCGCACGGCCCCTCGACGGATTCCCACGAATCAATGCGCTCGAGGGACGGGACACCGTCGAGTGCCTCCGCGAGGACGCGCCCCGGCATGTCCCTGCCCGCAGGGAGGCCGAGCAGCGCGAGCACCGTGGGCGCGATGTCGAGGATCGAGCCGCCGTGAAGCCGTGCGCCCGCGCGGATGCCGGGGCCCGCGGCCGCGAAGATTCCAAACGGCCTGTGCCACGCGACGGGGTTCGACTCCGATGCCTTCGGGTCGGGACGCCGATGGTCATTCCAGTATCCATGGTCGCTGACGATGACCACCGCCGTGTCTTCGCCCGCGAGCGCGAGGAGCGACTCAAGCATCATGTCGTGGAAGCGATAGATTCCAACCATGCAGTGCTGGTATGCCTCGAAATCCTCCTGCGAGACGGCGTCCATCTTCGGCGGATGGAACTCCATGAACTCGTGGCCGAAGCGATCGATTCCCTCGTAGTACACCGCCGTGAAGTCCCAGTCGCCGCCTGCGAGGAGTTCGGTGGCGTAGCCCTGCACCGATGCGGTCTGCGCCAGCATGCCCAGCAACTTGTCGAGCCGGTGCGTCGGCCGGCGCGCCACGCGCTCGGCGTCTGGAACGAAGGGAAGGACCGCGGTGGCGTCGAGTTCCGACGGATGCACGCGGCACTCTGCGAGCCGTTCGGCGAGTTCCGGCGGATGCACCGACTTCACGGGGAGCGGCGAGAGCGGTGCTTCCTCGGCGTTGCGGAACTCCGTCTGGTTCGACACCATCGCGCCCTCGATCGGCTCGGCCGGATGCGACGCATACCAGCCGACCACGTTCGAGCGAAGGCCGCTCTGCGTCAGGATGTTCCACAGCGCCTTCGAGCGACGGCTGGTGCTGGCGGTCGTGCGGATGCCGGCGCCGTCGGGGTCTGGCTCGGTGAATCCCAGCACGCCGTGCGCGTCTGGGCGCTTGCCGGTCGCGATCGTGTTCCAGAGGATCGGCGAGAGGATCGGACGGGTGGTGGCGAGGTTGCCCGACGCGCCACGCTCGAGAAACCTCGCGAGCGTCGGCATCAGCCCCTGCGCGAGCAGCGGCTCGATCATCTGCCAGTCGGCTGCGTCCCAACCGACGAGGAGCACGCGGCGCGGGAGGCCGGGGGCGACTGCTCGCGTGGGTTTCGGCGTGGCCATGACGCAAGAGTACAGCGCGCCCGCACAAGCGGGCGCGCTGCACTTCGACAGAGCGATGATTCAGGGGATCACTTCGAGCGCTTGCGGCCGCGCATGAGGCCGAGGCCCGACGCGCCGGCGGCGAGAAGTCCGAGCGCGCCCGGAGCGGGGATGGCGCCCGTCTGGATACCGGCGCCGGAGTTCTCATAGGCCCAGTCGTGGACCATGAAGTTGCCCGCCGCCTGGTTCACGCTGACGCGGACCCAACCGTAGTAGGTGTTCGCGCCGCTTGCGAACGAGAGGCCGATGAACTTGTTCGATGCGCTGTTGAACTGCGCATTCGGATTCGAAGCGCCGTAGGCCATCGAGCCGAAGAAGCTCGGACCGACCGACGACGCGTCGACGGTGAAGCCGGCGTTCAGCGCGGAGACATAGGCGAGGCCGCTCGCATTGAACGACACGAGCTTTCCGGGGAAGAAGTTGACGGTGGCGCCCTGGTAGCTGCCGCCGCCGAAGACGTAATTCTTCAGCAGGACATCGCCCGCAGAGTCACCATCGATATCGAGGTTCAGCGCGCTGAACTGGGCGATCGAGATGTCCTGGACGCCGGAATGAACGATGGCGCCGCTCGCGCTGAGCGCCGCCGCCGCTGCAGCGCCTGCTGCAAGCGAGTAGGCCGCGCGAGCCGAACAATTCGAACGTGCCGACAGATTCGTGATCTCAGACATGGCTTGAGGGACTCCAAAAATGGAACAAACGCGGGAGGGAACGGACACGCAAGTGTGCAGCGAACCCCGCGATCCACAAGTCGAACCCCGAGAATTTGCCGGGAATCGCCCCCGCGCCCGCCCGATTGCGGCCGCGCATGCCTTGCGAAGCCCCCTCGGACGGCTGAACACCGCGGACGTGGAAGGCGGCGTGGAAGGCGGCGTGGAAGGCGGGACGGGGTCGCCCGGCGGTTCAATCGGTGTGCGCCTGCGACTTGACGATTGGTTTCGCGCGCACCCCCTGTAGACTTCGGGAATGTTCACTTCCCTCAAGTCCATCGCGGCGGGCGCAGCCTTCGCGGCGCTCGCGATCATCACCGGCGCATCGGCGCAGAACGTTGTCTTCAGCTCGGGCGACGACCTCGGCTCGTTCACGCCGTTCAACGCTTCGAACGCCGCGGTCGTCATGTACGGCGACAGCGGTTGGCTTGGACCGGGGCCAGGCGCTCCGGGCGTTGGCCTGTCGAGCATCAAGCTGCGTCTCGCGACGTGGGGAAGCAACGTGCCTGGCTCGACCGACATCGAGTTCACGCTGAACGACGGCGATCCCAGCCGCCTCGTGTTCGGCACGGGCGATGTGCTCTACTCGACCACGATCGAGGGCGTGAAGCTCCCCCCTGCGCAGCCGGGCGTTGCGACGTTCTTCGAGATCGACATCCCGCTGCCCGGGGTCCGCACCCGAGGTGGCTTCAACAACGTCGGCTGGTCGATCAAGTGCCGCAACTTCAACTACGCGGGTCAGTTTGGATTCCAAGTCTCGAGCTGCACCACGCAGTACCTCGGCTTCTACACGAACAACGCGTCGTTCTTCAATGGAAATGGTTGGAGCCTGTTCGCCTTTGGCCCGAACTCCTGCACGCAGATCGCGCAGTTCAGCGTCACCATCTTCGATGCGCCGCCGTGCGTCGGCGACATCAACAGTGACGGCGCCGTCGACTCGGCCGATCTCGGCAGCGTGCTCTCCGCATGGGGCAGCGTTGGGAAGAGCATTCCCGAAGACCTGAACGGCGACTTCCAGGTCGACTCCGGCGATCTTGGCGTGCTGCTGAGCGCGTGGGGCGCCTGTCCGTAACGCAGCGGCATGCAGACCGGGGCTCGGGCTTCGGCACTCGCGCCGCGACGTCTGAGAGATCGATCCGACTGAGGCGGAACCACGATGCACTGCCCGATCCGCGGGGTGCAGGAGTCGTTCGCATGCCGGCGTTTCCCCTGTTCACCTCGAGTTGCGAAGCGACGCAGCGGCCGGTGCCGATCCCTGTGCCGATCCCTGTGCCGATCCCAGCCACCGTCGCGATGCCTCGGCAGATCTCGACCACGGCGCCGGTCATCGTTCGCATCGAGCTTTCGGCGGCGGCACGCGAAGGATCCGGCGGCGATCCCTGCCGACATTCGGTCCGGTTCACGATCAATGGTCAATCTGCCAGCGGATCACTCGCGCTTGCCAATGACCGCGCCGCGCGCAACGCCTCGTGACGGCTTCATAGACTGCGAGAGCGCGACTTGGGCTCGCGCCGGGCGGCCGCGCGAATCGACATTGTCGCAACCTTCAGGCGGGCATCGGTTACCTTAGGGTTGTGTCCGAAAGCGACCCGAGCGAGCACCCAGATCGCAATTGCGAAGCCCATGAGCGACCGAACCCCGATCAGGTGCTCGTCGAGCGTGCACTTCGAGGCGATGACGCAGCATGGCAGGCGATCGTCGACCGCTACGCGGGCCTTGCCTTTGCGACGGCCCGTCGCTGCGGGCTCGACCGGCCGAGCGCCGAGGATGTCGCGCAGTCGGTGTTCGCGTCGCTGGTGAAGTCGCTCGCGACGCTTCGCGATTCGGGCAGCCTGGCGGGTTGGATCGTCACGACCTCGCGCCGGGCCGCGTGGCGCGTCGCGCGCCAAGCGCAGCAGGCCCGTCAGGCGCGCGACCTCCTGGCGTCGGCTCCCGTCGAGGAGCCGCTGGCCGATCCCGCCGAGGAGATCGCGGCGTTCGAACGCCGGTCGCAGGTGCGCGAGGCGCTTTCGATGATCGACGAGCGCTGCAGGGCGTTGCTGCAGGCGCTGTTCGGTGGAACGGGCGACCCCGACTACGCCGCCATCGGCACCCGATTCGGAATCGCAGTGAACTCCGTCGGCCCGATCCGCAACCGTTGCCTGCAGCGGCTGCTTGAGGCGCTTGAGAAAGTCGGCTTCCGGCCGCGACGCGGCGCAGACTTCGACGCCCGATAACCATCGGGATTCGGATTTTCCTGTACGGAACTCTCAGAGGCACGCTCATTCATGGCGTGACAGTCCATGGCTCGCAACGACGACACATCCAGCCCGCATCCAGCCCAGCCCATTTCGCCCGAGGCAATTCTCCGCGTGATCACCGGCAAGGCCACTCCTGAGGAAGCGCAGTCGCTTCGCGAGCTCGCCGCACGCGACCCGGCCGTGGCCCACTCGGTCGCGGTGCTGCGCGACGTGCGCGGCGCGATCGAGTCGCTGTTGGCCGAGGCAGCCGACCCGCCGCCGGCGAGCCTCCTCGAGCGCGCGGCCGCGCTTGCCGCCCAGTTGCCTCGGCCGCCGTCGTGGTTCGACCGCGTGCGCGCGACAGCGCTCGTGCGCATCGACGGGCTCGCGGCCGATCTCGCCGGTGGCCCCGCCCTCGCACCTGCGCTTCGCGGAGGCTCCGTGTCGTCCATGTGCAGCTTCGCCGACGAGACGGCGCGAATCGACGTGAGCGCCATGCGCTCGGCCGATGGATCGTTCACGCTTCGCATCCAGTTCGATACGCACGCGGAGGGAAGCCTCGCAGGCGACTTCGCCGTGCTCGACTCGGAGAGCGGCGAAGTGCTTGCCGCCGGCGTCACATCCGATGACGGCGCCGCGAGCGTCGGCATCGGGGGAGGCGCGCCACGACCGACGCTGGTCGACGTCGCCGTGCGCTGGAACGACCAGACCGTCGTCGCAGGCAGGATCCCACTCGAGTGAACCCGAGCCCCGAACCGGCCTTCGCGCAGGAGTGCGCCGCGTTCGAGCGACTGTCGATGTCCGACCCGCTGCGTGCCGCGAGCGAAGGCGATGCGTTGCTTGCGCGGATTCGCGCCTGCGACGACGCGGCGGCGTTCGCCCACGTCTCGCGGTCGATGGCGAACGCCCTCGCGCACGTCGGACGTGCGCACGAGTCGATCCGTCGGGCGGCGGAAGCGCGGCGCTTCGCGCGCCGGCGTGCGCCTGTCGAGGCTGCGCGCATGCTCATCACGGCCATGCATCCGCGCGCGAAGCTCGGAAATCTCCAAGGCGCGCGACGCGCGGGCGAGCAGGCGGCCCGTGAGTTCACGGCGCTCGGCGAGCCAACGCTCGTCGCGCGTGCGGAACTCAATCTCGCGAACGTGGCGAAGGCGATGGGGCAGCCGCAGCGCGCAACCGAGCTCATCGCCCGTGTGCTCGCGCATGGCGACGCGATCGCGTCCATCCGCGGCCAGGCGCTGAACGTGCTGGGAGAGGCCTGCGTGCAGATGGCCGATCTCAACGGCGCGCAGCGGGCATTCGAGTCGGCGAGCGAGGTCTTCGCTGCGCAAGGCCTGCACTTCGCATGCGCGGTGGTTGCGGGCAATCTCGCGGCAACGGCCGCGCGCGCCGGTCGCATCGAGGACGCGCTGCGCGGATTCCGCGAGGCGCGCAACCGGTTCGCTGAACTCGGCGCGCACGCCGACGCGTGCCGCAGCGCCATCGAGGAGGCCACGCTGCTCGAGTACGCCGGCTTCCTGGCAGAGGCGCGCGATCTTGCCCGCGATTCAGGCGCTTCAGCAGAGGCCAACGGACTGGCCGTCGACGGCGCCCTCGCCCGGCTCGCGGTCGGGCGCGCCCTGTTTGCGGCGGGCGATTCTGCGCACGCCGAGACGGAGTTGCTTGCCGCAGCATCGCGGCTGGGCGAGATCGGCGACGGTGCGGCGGCGTCGCAGGCGCTTGAAATGCTGGCCCGCTGCCTGCGGCACCGCGACCGCGCGCGCGCGCTTCAACTGGCGGACGCTGCAGTGGCCGCCGCCCGCGAGGCGACGGCGCCGATCGAGCTTGCGGGCGCGCTTGCCGTGCGCGCATCGGTCGCCCCCGATCTGGACGCCGCCGGCCGCGATGCCGCCGAGGCGACATCGATCGCGGACTCCGTTGGAATCGCCGGATTGAGGGCGGATGCGCACGCCGCGTCCGCGATGGTGGCACGACGTCGGGGCGCGACCAGCGCTGCGGTCGGGCACGGGCGACTCGCGTTCGCCGAAGTAGAGAGCGCGCGTCGGACGCTCGACCTCGCGCGCACGCGGCGCGCATTTCTCGCACGCCGCTCCGATGTCGCGGCGGAACTTGCGACATGCCTCCTCGCCGATGGATCGCCACGTGCGCTCGACGAGGCCTTCGATGCAGTCGATCGCTGCCGTAGCCTTGCGATTCTCGACGCGATTGCCCGTCCGGCGCGCAACGAGGCGCACGCCCGGCCGGCGATGCTCACCGCGCGCGCGAGAGAACTCCTTGCGGATCTCGATCCGCGCGAGCATGGACGAGGGATGGCCGTCGAGGCCGCACGCGTCGACCGCGAGGTGAACCGCGCCGATCTCGATCGCGCCTTGGCCGCGCGCACGGTCGACCCGGCGCCGGACTTCTCGTCGCTCCGCTCGCTGCGCGCTCCGTGCGTGAGCTTGCTCGAGCACGATGACCGGATCGCGGTTCTTGCGCGGATGCCCGACGGCTCGACGCGCGCGCGAACGCTGGCTGCGACGCTGCCCGAGGTTTCCGAGGCGGAGTCGGCGTTCCGCTTCCAGGTGATGCGGCGCCTGCATGGCGCCGATGGAACACGCGCGCGCACTGCGGCCCATGCGGCGGCAGAGGCGCTGCGCGCGCTCGTCGAACCTGCGCTCAACGACATCCTCGATGGCTGGCGCGGGACGGTCGTGCTCGTGCACACGGGGCTCTTCTCTCGAGTGCCGGGCGCGCTTCTCATCCACCCCGAGCACGACGCCTGCCTTGCCCCCTCGCTCGAGGTCGCGTCCATGCTCGACCGGCCCTCTCTTGAGTCGGGCCAGCCGCTTGCGGGCGTCGTATCCGTCGACGATCGCCTTGCCTCGGCAATCGCCCGCGAAGGCGACGCCGTGGAGCGCGTGCTCGCACGGCGCGGGCCCACCATGCGGCTCGACCGCACGAGCGCAACACGCTCGAACTTCATCGACGCGCTCTCCCGCTGCACGCTCGGCCATATCGCCTGCCATGGCGTCTTCCCGATCGACGCGCCGAATCTCGCCGGCCTCAAGCTTGCCGACGGATGGTTCACGGCGCGCGATGCGCACGCCCTCGATCGCGCGCCGGCGGAACTGGTGCTCAGCGGGTGCGCCACCGCATCCAGCGCGCGTCACGACGGAGAGGAGTGGATGGGACTGGTGCGCGGCTTCGCAGCCGCCGGAACGCGCAGGATGATCGCGAGCCTCTGGCCGGTCGACGACGAAGCGACTGCGGCACTCATGGAGCGGCTGCATGCGACCGGCCCCTCGCCGAGCGCCGCGCTTGCGCACGTCGTTCGTGAGCTTCGACACGAGGGCGAGCATCCGGCGATCTGGGGCGCGTTCTGCCCGATCGGTGGCGCCAACACGTTCGAAACATGCGTTTCACCGGGGAGTCCGTCGGAGCGGACCTCATGAATCGAGAAGTTTTGCCTTTCTGGCGCTCATGTCGAGTGCAGTTTGTCGTAGTTGCAGAGACCAGATGTGAACAGCGGAGAACAGCCATGTGCAGCATTCGAGCAATCCTCGTCGTCTTTCTCCTCGCGCTCCTTGCACCGGTCGGTGCGGCGTTTGCGCAGGAGTCCATCCCCACGCGCCTGCTGATTCGCGCCACCGATGCGGGCCAGGAGCGCGCCGTGGGCAGGCTTTCCGACGCCGGGTATAGCGTTGCGTTCGTGCACGAGTATCCGGTCTTCATGACCATGCTCTACGCGTTCGACGCGCCGCTCGCGGGCGCCGACATCCCGAACGTCCGAGGCGTGCTCGACGGTCTCATCGCCGATTCGACCATCGAGACGGGCGACTTCGACGTACCGATGGCGGTCGAGACGGGAATCGGCCAGACGGGCAGCCTGTGGGTCACCGGCATGACCGAGTCGGACTTCGCCCAGCAGTACGGACGGCTCGTCACCGGAAGCTATGTCGCCGCCGACCGCGCCACCGGTCTCGGCGTGAAGGTCGCGATCATCGACTCCGGCCTCACCGACGGCGACACCATCGCGCGTCGCTCCTCGCTTTCCTACGGCTACAGCGTGACTGGCGGCGTCGCCACCCAGGGCAACATTCCGCGCGATGTCGGCGATTCGGTGGGACCGAACGTCGGCGTCGGTCACGGCACGTTCGTCTCGGCGCTCGTCGCGTGCGTCGCGCCATCCGCGAAGCATCTGCACATCAAGGTGCTCGATGACGAGGGGCAGTGCTTCCTCGCCGACGTGATCGCAGCCCTCGAGGCATCGATCAACGAGTATGCGCACGTCGCGAACATGAGCCTCATTCCGTCGCAGCCGACGCCAACGCTCACGCACGCCATCAGTACGGCGCGGAAGCATGGGATCATCGTCGTCGCGAGCGCGGGCAACGACAATCCCACGGTGAACCCGTACCAGGGCTGCGAGCCGGATCTCATCCAAGTGGGCGCAACCAACCACCTCGACGTTCCCTTCAGCGGCGCGACGCCTGCGTGGATCGACATCTTCGCGCCGGGTGCGAGCAACGTGCCCACGACGGGCCTTCCCGTCGCAAGCGAGGCCGTGATCGCGCCGATCGGGGTCGACGCGAACCAGCAACCGATCTACGCCGCGGCGACCGGCACGAGCTTCGCCGCAGCATTCGTCTCGGGCGCCGCCGCAGCGTATCGCGCGGCGAATGCCGACTGGCCGAACGCGCAGGTATCGCCGGGCCAGATCTCGTCGCGGTTTGTCAACGCGGCGCGCAACAGCGCCACGCCGATTCCAACCGGTTCATCCGGGGCCATCAAGCGGCTTCGGGCCGATGCACTGGTCGCGGGGTTGCCGCGCGTGGCGCGTTGCTCTGAGGACCCCGTCGCCGAGGAGGATGCGTTCGGCAACTATGTATATGTCATCAACGAGGTCGACCTCGCGTGTGTCTTGACCAGCTGGAACCCATTGGGAAGCGACCCCCGCCGAATCGTGCGCGCCAACCTCTCGCTCGACCCGGAGAACAGGGTCGACGCGGTCGACGTTGCCATCATCCTGAGCCTCTGGGACGCACGAGCTCCCGAGGGTTGCCCGTGAGCGGACGCCGGGCCGCCGGGCTGCGCGTCGCGGCCGGCGGCGGCGGCCCATGGATCTCGCAAATGCGATCGGCATGCCCCCCGCTCCGCGCATGCGAAGTTCGTCCTCGAACTTCGAAGCGCGGACGGGGGGCATTGATTTGGGGCTGTTCCGCGCCATCCGCGGCACGAACGCGGCCGAGCCGCGCCCGTTTGAGTGACGCGCCGTCGGCGCGGTTTCGGTGATTCTTCTGGGCTCTCGCTTCCCCGCGCTTCAACTCGAGTGCAAAGTGTCGTAACACGAGATGCGGGCTGCCTTCGTGGCGGCCACCTTCGCGCCCGGAAACGAGCACCGCGACGAGCGCGAGCAAGAGCACGCATGCGAGCAATGGGGCAACTATGCGCGGCATTCGAACCCTGCTGACTGCCATCCTCGTCGCGCTGTTCGCGCGACCGGGGGTCGCGCACGCGCAGGAGTTCGTTCCGAGTCAGATGCTGATTCGGGCCGACGGCATCGGACAGGAGGTTGCGAGAGCAACGCTCGCCAACGCCGGCTACCCCGTCACCTTCGTGCACGACTACCCGGTCTTCACGACCACGCTCTACAGCTTCGACAACCCATTGACAGGCGACGACATTCCGACCGTGCGAGCCCTGCTCGACGAGCTCGTCGCAAAGTCGAGCATCCAGACCGGCGACTTCAACGTGCCGATGGCGATCGATGCCGGGGGCGGCGCGACGGGAAGCCTGTGGGTCACCGGCATGAGCCTCGGTGACTTCCAGAGCCAGTATGCACGCGGCATCATCGGAACCGACTTCGCCGCGAACCGGGCGACGGGCCTCGGCGTGAAGGTCGCGATCATCGACTCTGGGCTCACGAGCGGAGCACCGATCTCGAGCGGCTACGCGCTTCCATACGGCTACAGCGTGAACAACGGCGTTGCCACGTCGGGCGAGGTCCCACTCGACGAGGGAAACGGCAAGGAAACCGACAGTGGCGTCGGACACGGGACCTTCGTCGCGGCGCTCATCTCATGCACGGCGCCGGCCGCGCGGCACCTGCACATCAAGGTGCTCGACGACGAGGGGCGGTGTCTCCTGGCCGACGTGATCGCAGCGCTCGAGGTGGCGATCAACGAGAACGTGCACGTTGCGAACATGAGCCTGATTCCGTCGTTGCCGACGGCGACGCTTGCGAGTGCGATCAGGCAGGCACGGGAGCACGGGATCATCGTTGTCGCGAGCGCCGGCAACAACAATCCAGCGGTGAATCCATACCAAGGCTGCGAACCGGATCTCATTCAGGTGGGCGCCACCAACCATCTCGATCAGCCATTCACCTTCGTGACGCCGGCGTGGGTCGACATCCACGCACCGGGCGCCAGCAGCATGCCCGTGAACGGCCTTCCGACCGCTGCGGAGGCCGTGGTCGGCCCGCTCGGCATCGGTCCAAACAAGGAGCCGATCTTCGCCGCGTCGACCTCCTCAGACTTGGCGACGGCGTTCGTCTCGGGTGCGGCTGCTGCGTTTCGCGCGGCAAATCCCGATTGGCCCAACGCGCAGGTGCCCGCAGACAACATCGCGCAACGATTCATCGATGCGGCACGCATCAGCGCGGCCACGGTTCCCGGTGGAGCAAACGGGAGCATCAAGCGCCTCGCGGCCGACTCACTGGTCGCGCCGCTGCCGCGAGTTCCACAGTGCCCCGACGACCCCGTCGCGGAGGAACTGAAGGGCGGCTATCAGTACGTCATCAACAGCGCCGACCTCGGGCTGCTGCTTTCGAGCTGGAGTCCGTTCGGAAGCGATCCGCGCCGCATCGCGCGCGCGAACCTCTCACGCGATGCGGCGAACAAGGTCGACTCGGAGGATCTCGGAATCCTGCTGAGCCTGTGGGCTTCGCCGCCGCCGCCGGGGTGCGAGTAGCGCTCGACGCGCCGACGAGCAGGGCGCTCAGGCGGAACGAGGGTGCGCGTCGGTATGATGAGGACCTCTGGTTTCACGGCTCCCCCATGCATCCGGCTCTCAACAAGGCACTACAGGACGCGCGGTCGGGACGCATCGACCAGGCGTTGGCGGCGGTTCGGCTTCGGCTTCGCCTGCAGCCGAAGGATCTCGAGGCAATCCAGGTTCTCGCGCTGCTCCTCGTGCAATCGGGCAGGCGCGACGAGGCGCTTCATCATCTCGGCCGCGCGGTGGAGATCGAGCCACGGCTGCCGGGGCCGCGCAACAACTATGGCGTCGCCCTGCTTGATGCGGGACGGACCAAGGACGCGATCATCCAGTTGCGACGGGCCTGCGAGCTCGATCCGACGTACGAGCGTGGCTGGCTTGGCCTTGCGTGCGCCCTCAACACCGCGTCCGATGCGAACGGCGCGCTCGAGGCTTGTGAGCGCGGACTCGCGCTGCGACCTGATTGGCCCGAAATGCTTGGCGCGAAGGCGGGCGCCCTTGCGGCGGGGCTGCGGATCGACGAGTCGATCGCGACGCTCGAACGCGCGGTGGCGCTGCAGCCGACGCATGCGCCGTCGCGCAGCGACCTGCTGCTGATGGCGAACTATGTCGAACGCACGCCGATGGAGCTGTTCGAGTTGCACCGACGGCTCGCGCGCGCGGGGCGCTCTGAGCCGAATCCGCCTGAGAGCGACCGCGACCCGGAGCGGATTCTCCGTCTCGGCGTCCTCTCGGGCGATCTTCGCTCGCACTCTGTCGGGTTCTTCGCGCAGGCGCTCTTCCATAATCGCCCCGCGGACGTTCGCACGGTCGTGTTCTCCACCGCCACCACGCGCGCGGATGACGCGCTCGAGGCGACGTTTCGCGCGAAAGCGGACGCTTGGATCGATGCGCCATCGATGAGCGATCACGCGCTCGATGCTGCCATTCGCGAGCAGCGCATCGACGTCCTCGTCGAGCTCTCCGGCCACACGTCGGGCGGTCGGCTGCACGCGCTGGCGCGAAAGCCCGCGCCCGTCATCGTCTCGGCGATCGGCTACCCGAACACGACGGGCCATCCGGCGGTTGACGCGCGCATCGTCGACTCGACGACCGACCCCGCCGGGAGCGAGTCGCTGGCCACCGAGCGTCTTGTGCGCCTCGACCCCTGCTTCCTCTGCTTCACGCCACCGACTGGCGCGCCAGAGCCCACGCTGCCCGAGGTGAGCGCACCGATCACGTTCGGCTCGTTCAACCTCGCTTCGAAGATCTCGCCGGGCTGCGTGCGGCTTTGGAACGCAGTGCTGTCGGCCGTGCCCAACTCACGACTTCTCGTGAAGAGCCGCTCGGTCGTTGACGAAGAGATGCGCCAGCGGCTTCTCGACATGCTCGTCGCCGGGGGCATCGACGCCGCGCGCGTCGAGACGATCGGCTACACGAAGTCGATCGCCGAGCACCTGAAGCTCTACTCACGCGTCCATGTCGCGCTTGACACGATGCCGTACAACGGAACCACGACGACGTGCGAGGCGCTCTGGATGGGCGTGCCCGTGGTGGCGCGGCTCGGCGAGCGGCACGCGGCGCGCGTGAGCGCGTCGCTTGTCAAGGCCGCGGGATTCCCCGAACTTGTCGCGGAGTCGGACGAGGACTTCGTGCGAATCGCCGCGACGCTGGCAGCCGACCGCGCGCGGCTCGGCGCGTTCCGCGAGTCTGCACGAAGCACCATCGCGGCGTCGCCGCTCCTCGACGCGAGCGCGTATGCCCATCGCTTCCACGCCGCGATGCGCGGCCTCTGGCGCGCGCACTGCGCGGGGTAGCGGTCGGTCTGTGCGAAAGGCTGGCTTCTCGTGACGCGCGAGGCCCCCGGCCGTGGATCCGCAGCAGAACCGCGCTTCAAGCCTCGGAGCCGTCCGCCGAGACCTCGGCTACATTGGATAGGTCGATTCCACAGGAGCCCAAATGACCACAGATCCCGCCTTCTCCGACCCTTCCGCGCGCTGGTGGCTGGCTCGGCCAGGTCAGCAGCCACTCGGGCCATTCGGCTGGAACGATCTTGTTGCGAAGCTTCGGAGCGCAGGAGGCGTCGGGGATTGGCTCGCCTGTCGCGAGGGAAGCACCGAGTGGATGCGGCTTGCCGACGACCATGCGGTGGTGAACGCGGTCGGAGCGACCGGAGCGTCTGCACCGCCCCCGCCGCCGTCGGGTGGTTCAAGCGCCGCGACTCCGCCAACGTTTCCGACCCAGTCTCCGCCATCGGCGCCACCATCGTTCTCGAACACGACTGCGATTGATCCGTCAGATCGGACCATGGCGGTGCTTCTCCACCTGAGCAGTTTCGGCGGCATCATCATTCCTGGGCTCGGGATCCTCCTTCCGCTTGTCCTGTGGCTGACGAATCGCCAGCGCCCGGCACTCGACGCCGTGGGCAAGGAGGTCATGAACTACACGATCGTGGTCCTCATCGCCGCGGTCGTCTGCGTCGTGCTCGTGCTTTGCCTCATCGGATACCTGTTGCTGCTCGCGCTCGGCGTGGCGACGATCGTGCTGCCGATCATCGCAGCCGTGAAGGCATCGAACGGAGAGTTCTTCCGCTATCCACTGCCCTTCCGCATCATCCGTTGACGGCGCGACGGCGCGGTCGAGCATGCCTGGCGCGCTGTCCGCAGATGCATGCCACCCGTGCGCACAAGGTCGATCGTGCGGCATGACGAGGCCCTGGTCGTGCTGCACGCGTCAATCGATCGGTACGGCACGCTCGAGCCGAACGACCAGATCTCCCTCCGGCGACTCGACGGTGGCCACGAGGAATCGCAGCGTGATCTGCACGGTCCGGGTCGCGCCGCCCGGACCCGGTGCCGGAATGTCGAGATCCTCGACCAGGTCGGTCGCGGTGATCGCGAGCCGACACCCCGCGAGCGCCTCCCCCTGCATGCCGCCCTGAAGCGATGCGATCGGCGGCAGGGCGTCACCATCTTTGATCGCCTGCGCGCAACTCTCGAGGATGCGCTCCGCCTCAAATGCTGCGAGCGCTTGCCGCCGCGCGGCCAGGCCAACCGCATCGCTCGAGGCAAAAAGCTCCAGCACCGCGATCGCAGCGATCGACAGAATCGACGCCGCGATCACAACCTCGATGAGGGTGAGGCCCCTTGCGCCTTGTCGGCGCGCGTTGATGCCGTCGTCTGTCATGGTTGCCTCGTCATGACTGTCTCGTCATCGCTGTCTCGTCATCGATGGGCTTCCGCGGCGACTCTCGAGTTCTTCGCCCCGGCTCCCTTCCACTGATTTCGGCCAACCGCCCGCGGCGTGACACGAAAGATCGAAAGATCACCAAGACACGAGTGCAGGACAGGCCAGGATGCTGGAGTCACGTGCACGCTCTCGAAGTTCGAACCGGAACGGTTGAAGCGTCCATGACGGCACGCCCGAGAAGATGGTCAAGCAGCATGCCCCGGCACCGCTACGGCGCGGCTGGTGGCGCGGGCGAGACGTCGCTTGTGAACCCGAGGATACGGGGGCATTGCGACGCGCTGACGCCGTCGAGCGGCGAAAAGCCGTTGTTGTGGAACAGGCTTGCGACGTCGTTGCGCACGCGCTTGATTTCCTCAAGACGGGAGAACCTGACGATCTCAGGCCGCAGGCTCTCGTTGAATGGAAAGTTCATCCAGATTTGGAAGCTGGGCCGTACCGCGGCGCGTCTGTTGGCAACGAAGATCTTGAGCTGCGAAGTCTGGTTGTCGACGAGTCCGAAGCTCGCCGCCACGCTGTTCAGGTCGACCGCGCGGAAGGTTGGCTGCGATCGGCCACCGACGTCGATCAGCAGACTGCCGTCGAGGTAGACCCAGACATCGTTGTTCGCCGCGACATGCAGCCACTGCTGCTTGTCTCGCCGGTAAACGAAGTTGCACACGAACTCCACGGTCCAGCTGAGGTTCACCCCGTAGTTCCAGCCGCTGAGAAAGTCATAGGTGTCCATGTAGCCGCGAGTCGACGACATTCCGAGGCTGCCGCCGCCGACGCCGTAGACCCATCTCGGGTTCTGAGGCGTGTGGCCGTACGAGGGGACCCGAAAGATAGAAAGCACGCGGGGCCTCGACAGGTTCTGGCCGGGCGTATCGCGGAACCACGTTGCGAAACTGGTCTCGGAGCTGATCGCCCGCTGCGACGGCAGCCCCGCCGCGGGCGGTCTCGCCACGACGGGCTTGCCATCGCCATCGAGTCGCGAACCGACGACCCACGCCTGCGTTGGTGCGTTGCCTGACAGTCCGAAGTCGGCATGCCCAAGCACATCTCGCCTTTCGCGGAAGTCGCGGATGGTGCCCCAGAGTTGCAGGGTCGCGGGGAAGACGTAGTCGGCCGCCGGAACGCCGACGGGCGTCGGCGCCCCTTGGGCCGGCCCGGGGCCGAAAGGTGACGATCCGTTGCCACAGCCGAATTGGAGCTCGACCCTGTTCATGTCTCGCTTCAGGAAGCCGGCATCGCCCGCATCCGCCGTCATGAGCATCTCGTTTCCGACGGGACCGATGGCAACTCCCGTGGATGTCGAGAAGCGAGCGAGGTGTTCGTCGTTCAGCAGCGTGATCGCAAGCACTTCCGGCCGCACGCTGCCCGAGCCGCCCCAGATCGCGCTCTGCGGGTTCAGCCAGCCAGCGCCGGTATCGAGCTGCGGGTCGTAGAAGACCCTGCCACCGGGCAGCACGGAGATCCAGTGCGCGAGCGCGCGTCCGTACAGCGCGCAGCCAGAGCCGATTTCGACCGAGCTGTCGGGGGCGTAGATCTCACCGATCACCGCGCCGCCATCGAGAATCCTGGTGCCATCCTTGGAGATCGTGGGATTCGTGCCACCAGAGGAGTCCTTCCGCGCACCCGTCGGCTCGTAGTTGAGGCCGGTGTTCAGGTATGTCAGTCGAAAGGTGCTCGGGTTTCCGCCTTCGAGGATCATGACGCGCGAGGCGCCAACGCCGGCGTACGGTTGGGCGCCCGTCGTGCTCCAGGTACCGTCCGTCCCAAGCGCGGGGCCGATGTACGAACCGCTGACCATCACCCCGTCGAGCGCGACGATCGTGAGCGCGCCGCGCTCGCCTACTTCGAAGCGCGTTCCATTGAGAAGCTTGAGCTTGCCCTCCACCACCAGCATGGTGGGCACTTCGAACTTCCACTGGCAGCCTTCGACCACGACTTCGAGCCCGCAGAGCCGCACGACTCGCCACTGCCCGGGCTGAAGCGCTCGGGAGAATGTGAGCGGAAGTGAACTGAAGCGCCCGCCTGGCGGAAGCTGAAGACTCATGTTGATACTCCCGGAGTTGTTGAGCTCCGAGTAGGGATATGCGACGGGGCTGTTGCTGGCGGAGTCCTCGCCTGGCCCCGTCACTGCCTGAAGCCGCGGAACATGGATGTCCTCGGGCAGGGTTCGGACTCCGTCCGCAAGCTGTTCGCGCGCGTCCTGCGACGATTGCGGGAAGGAACCAGCCTCGAGACGCTGGACACCGGTGAGGCGCGCCGAGGGGCTCACCGAGACGTGGCTTGGATCGCGTAGAGCCGAACCGATCACGATGGGTTCACCGAGCGCCGCGAGCGGCGCACTGCGCCAGACCGAGACTTCCGCGCCCGCGCCGATGTCGATGCTCGGCGGACTGACTCCTCGCGCGATGACCCTGCTCGAGGTGGACGCGAGCAATGCGAACTCGGAGAGATCGATGTCCGCCCGGGCAACGGTGTCGGGCCACGGCACACGCACGAGGGCGTTGATGGTCTGGACCAGTACGTCGCCGGCGGGTGTCGTCGGGAGCGAGCTCGGGGGTGGATCCGCGGACGGCTCCGCAGGTGCGCTCGAGGGCCACGTCTCCTGTGCGGACGCCGCGATCGTGATCGCCACCGTCGAGCGCGTGGGCCCGCGACCCGTCACCGCATCCTGAATGCTCGCGGAGTAGACGAAGCCGCCGATCTGCTTGTCGGCGTACACCACGCGGGCGGGCTCCACGCCACCTGCATCGAGCGCACTCGTGTAGTTGCTTGCCACGAAGGTCGCGAGGTCGACCGAGGTCTTCGCGGCGAGGCGGGACTGGCTCAAGCGCACGGACTGGTCGCTGACGACGACCGCGGAATCCCGGGCCGAGCTGACCGCAAGACCCACAACGACGGCGATCGCAACGGCGATGAGCGCAAGGATGACAGCCATGCCGCGCGCCCGACGGCGCGAGTCTCGGGTCGCGCAGGCCGATGATGTGTCGTGAATGATCATGAGAACCTCCCTCATCGTGAGACGACTCGCGTGCGCTCGGAGCGCACGGTCCAGCGGGCGATCGGCTCGACGGCATCCGGGCCGAGAAGGTGAACTGCAATCTCACCCGCGTTGCGGTTTCCTTCGAGATCGAAGGTGGCGATCACAACGTCCCCAGCGGACGCGTCGACGCCCGCAAGCACGACCTTCAGCGTGTGTCCATCGAACGCGCCGAGATTCCCGCGGCCAAGCACGCGCAGCGACGAGGCAACGGAACGGTCCTCCGAGACGGTTCCTGTGGGTTGAATCCACCAGCGATCACGATCGCGTCCGACGACCAGAACGGTCTGCTGCATGGACCCCATTGCGTTCAACCGACCGCGCCGCAAGTCGGCGTCGAGCAGCGCGCCAACTTGATCGACGGACGGCGCAATCGCGCTTGCGAGCGAGGGCAAGATGAGCGAAGCCGTGATCGCCAGGATCATGACGACCAGCAGGATCTCGATCAGGGTGAATGCCCTCGCGAAGCGGCGTTTCATCGCAGTGGCAACTCCAGCGGGATCGGGGCGATGACGGCAAGCGTCTCATACTCGCTCGCGCGGAATCGTGCGCGAGCCGTGCCCTCTGCGCCTGTCGGCACGTCAAAATCGATCGACTGCAGCGCTTCCGCGAGCACCCGCTGGGTCAGCGAGCCGGACGAGCGGAGTTGATCGAACTCCTCGAAGAGCGCTGCATAGTCGTTTCGATCGAACGCAGTGTCGAGCGCTGGGTCCGCGAGAAGCGCGGCGCGGTCGAGCGTCTCGAGCAGAAGTTCGGCGTCGGCCGATTCGAAGCGCAGGAGCCCCACTTCACTCAGGTTGACCGCAAGGTTCGGGTTGTCGTCCGACATCCAGACGAGCGCGCGTGTCTCCTCGACCAGCAGCACGCATCGCATGTTCGGGGCGATTGTTCCAAGGCGGCGAATCGCGACGACTGCTTCGAGGGCGGGATCAGAAAGGCGCAGCATTCGACTCCCGCGACTGCTCGCCGCGCCAAGGAACGCGACGATCGCAGCAGAGACGATCCCGAGAAGGAGCACCGCCACCATCACCTCGATCATGGTAAAGCCGCGTCGAGGACGGCCGCCCTCGACTTTCCATTCTGTTGGTTGCTGTGACTCTCGGTGAGCCAAATGTCATCACCTCGTTCGCTCTTCACTGGTATCGACAGGTCGCTGCTGCCGACTGACCGAAGTTCCGGCACGGCTTGGAAGCCAACAGTCAGCGTGCATGACTGGTCGGGATGGTCGAACTGCGATGTCCATGACGCCTGCGATGTCCATGACGCCTGTGATGTCCATGACGCCTGCGATGTCCATGACGCCTGCGATGTCCATGACGCCTGCGATGTCCATGACGCCTGCCCGTTGGGCAATGCGGCTAGGTTCTGTCTGACGGATCCCCGGCCGTCGATCCACGCGGCATCCCAAGGCCTGAGACCTTGGGCTACGGTGATCCGTCAGACAGAACCCAGGCCGTGCCGAGCGCGACACGTTTCTCTTCGCGCATGGACATCGCCCATCGCCCTTTGGAAGCGACCGCAGGAAAGGCATTGCCGCCGCGGGACAAGTGGGCGACCCCGCTCGGAATCGGCATCCATTGATGCAGAACGGGCGAAGCCACGGGAACCATGCTTCGCACCACGACATCACTCGCCTCGCTCGTCGCCACCGCTTTCACCTCCCTTCTCGTCTGCACCGCCAGCCCGGCCGCGGCCCAGTCGAATCTCGACTCAAATCTCGAGTTCGACGGCGGCATCAAGGGCTGGCAGACCGTCCTCGACGGCGTGATGGGCGGTCTTTCGACTGGGCGCATCGCGGCAGGAGAAAGCGGCACGCTGCGCTTCACGGGCGAGCTGTCGCTTGAGAATAACGGCGGCTTCTCGCAGATCCGCACGGCGGTCCCCGAGGGGACCTTTGCGGGAACGAAAGGGCTCCTCCTTCGCGTGAAGGGCGATGGCCGCACGTACCAGTGCGACATCCGCTCGTCTCGCCTGCGCCTCATGGCCGGCGGCTACCAGAGCCGGTTCGAGACCAAGGCCGGCGAGTGGACCGAGGTCGAGATTCCGTTCGACCAGTGCGTTGCGAACAGTTTCGGCCAGCGCATTCGCAACGCACCCCCGCTCGACCCTGCGTCGATCGAGTCGGTGGGAATCACGCTTTCGGACAAGAAGGAAGGCCCGTTCGCAATCGAAGTGGACTGGATCCGCCCGATGGGCGCGGCTGCGGCAGAGCGGTCGTCCGCCGGTTCGCTGGCGTCGGTCGCGACGAAGGCGAACCTCACCACGCTGCTTGACCTTGTGAAGGCTGCGGGAATCGAGTTTCCAAAGGATGCGAAGCTCACGATCTTCGCGCCGACGAACGACGCATTCGCGAAGCTCCCGCCCGAGCAGGTCGAGTTCCTCACGAGCGCGAAGGGCAAGTCGACGCTGCAGGCGATCCTGAAGCACCATGTGGTCGCGCAGTTGCTCGAAAGTTCGGCGCTCCTCGATCGGCGGCGGCTCACGGCGTTGTCTGGGCAGTCGCTTGAGATCGACCCCGCCACGCTTGCTGTCGATGGCGCGCGGCTTGTCGCCACTGATGTCGCGTTCGATGGCGGACTGGTGCACGTGATCGACGGCGTCATGCTGCCGGAACTCCGCAGCATCGAGGAAATCGTCGCGCAGGATGAGCGCTTCTCCACGCTGCGTGCTGCCATCGATGCAGCGGGCCTGGGCCCTCAGCTTGGCGCGCAGAATCCGGGGCCATGGACGCTGCTTGCACCTTCGAACAAGGCGTTTGCGGCCATTCCCGCCGATGCGCTGCAGGCGCTCCTCCAGGACCGACCCGCGCTGACCGCGGTGCTTGCGGCACATGTGCTGCCGACCGCGATCCGACGCGACGAGATGCTGGCGCAGGGTTCGGCCCGCACGCTCCTGGGCGACGGAACGGTTGCGTTTGCGCTCGAAGCAGGTGCCATCACGGTTGCAGGAGCACGCATCGAAGTCGCCGACATCGAGGCCGCGAATGGCATCATTCATGTCATCGACCGCGTGCTTCCCGCGCACAGCTCCGCACCCGCGACGGCGTCGGCGGCTTCCGCTTCGCCGCTGCGCGCGCAACGCGCGGCCGCAATCCTCGAACTGGCGATCGAACGCGGCGTCCCCCGCTTCAACGCGGGCGACACGTCGTCGTGCGCGGCGCTCTATGAGCTCGCGATCGCGTCGGTGGTGCTTCTCGGCGACGATGCAATCAGCCCAGATGCCAATGCCGACCTCGCGACGGCCCTCGAGCAAGGCGCCGCGAATCAAGATGCATCCGAGCGCGCGTGGATCTACCGCCGCGCGATGGACCGCGCACTTGAGCGGATGTCGAAGCCGGACGCGTGAATCGCCCACCCTCGCAGCGCTTCCCCCGATCCCGGACAACCGCAATGCCCCCGATCGAACGCCGCCCCGTCCCGCCGCCGAAGGAATGCGCCTCGTGCCACCGGCCGTTCACCTGGCGCAAGAAGTGGGAGCGTGACTGGGTTCATGTGCGCTACTGCTCGGATGCGTGCCGCAGGCGCGGGCCTGTCGAGCCACCCGCGGCGAACGATGTCGCTAGGCGCAGCGCCGCACGCAATCCGTAGAGCGAAGCGGAGCACGCCACCATGCGATCCCTGCAGGCAGTCAGCGCCGTACTCCTCTCCGTTCCCCTGATCGGGTCCGCGGCGAACCACGCCTTCAAGTGGGTCGATCCGCCGATGGGCGACGGCTCGCGCGGCGCACAGATGTGGGAACTGATCCGTGACGGAGGCCTGATGGACTGGCTCGCCGTTGGGCACTTGCTGCTCGGCATTCTGCTCGTCGTGCCGCGCACCCGGTTCGCGGCCGGCGTGATGCAGCTGCCGATCACCATCGGAATCGTCGCGTTCAATGTCACGATGTTCCCGCGGGGAATCCCGCTCGCAATCGCGATGCTCGTCGTCAACGTTGGCGTGGTGATGCAGCCACGCGACCTTCGTCGGCTGCTGGCGCCTGCCGCCGATTGACCGCTGCGGCGCAGTCGCAGCTACATGCGGGAAATCACGCAGATCGCAACGCTCATGGCCAGCATGAGCGCCGCAGGGACATACTTCGAGACGGGGTCGCCGACCTTCAGGTGCATGGCCACGGCGCCCAACATCAGCACCGCGACCACCGCCGCCGCCGGCAGCACGACGGGCGGATACGCCATCCCCACCAAGAGCAGCACGCCGCAGACGATCTTCAGGCCGCCGACTATGTAGAACATCGGTGCCGGCAGCCCGTAGGTGGCGAACTCGTCCTTCAGGTTCTTCGCTTCGCCGCCGCGATAGGCGGTTGCGCTCTGCCGACGCAGCAGCCACACGTTCAAGAGGCCCAAACCGACGATTGCCTGGAGGATGAGTCCGATCGTGTGTTGCATTCGCGACACGATATCCGATGGCGGTATCTCTCGCGGGGACTACACTCGCATCTTGAACACGTCGATCCAGATCGCCTTTGAAATCGCCCGCGTGCTCTCGGCAATCGCGTTTCTTTTCTACGGGATCGCTTGCTTGGTCACGCCGCGCATGGACGCCGAGTTCGAGCGCTACGGCCTCGCGCGGTTTCGCCGCCCGATCGGTGCGGTCGAGTGTCTTGGGGCACTCGGTCTGCTGGCCGGTCAATTCAATCGCCCCGTGCTCGTGCTGGCAGCCGCTGGCCTGACGCTCACGATGGTGATGGCCATCGCCACGCGCATCCGCATCGGCGACTCGCTGGCCCGGACCCTCCCGGCGATCGTGCTCCTCGCGCTGAACGCGTTCGTGCTTGGAGTTGCCGTCACGCAGGATTAGCCAACGGGGCCGGGTCGCTTCGGTGCATCGCGCGACACAACTCAGGGGTGGACCTGTACAGCGCACCACCGCCACCATCGCGTAGGCTCCCGCCGTGGTCCCCGCGCGATTCCTCATCACCGGAATGAACGGCACCGTCGCGCCGGCACTTGCCGACGAGCTGCGTGCCCGAGGCGGCACGGTCGTGGCGTGGGATCGCGCCGCTGTCTCCCCGGATGACGACCTCGCAGTCGAGAGGCACATCCGTGCGACCGCCCCTACCGCGCTTGTTCATTGCGGCATGGGAGACCCGCGTTGGGCGGAGCACCTCGCGGACTGCTGCGGACGGATAGGAGTCGGGTTTCTCTTCACGAGTTCGGTCTCCGTGTTCGGACCTCATCAGACAGGGCCGCACGACGTGGGGGCCGTGCCCGAGCCCTGCGACGACTACGGCCGCTACAAGCTCGAGTGCGAGCGCCGCGTGTTGGTGGCGAACCCGGGGGCGTGCGTCGTCCGACTCGGCTGGCAGATCGCGCTTCGGACAGACGGCAACCAGATGGTCGAGCACTTCATGCGTCGCCAAAGCGAACAGGGCCACATCGAGGTGAGCACCGCATGGTTCCAAGCCTGCTCGTTCCTCGACGACACGGCCCGGGTGCTCGCGGACCTCGTCGCGCGACCATCCCGCGGCCTCCATCACCTCGACGGCAACCCGGGCTGGGACATGCATCGCATCGTGTGCGCGCTGAACCGCGCCATGGATGCGGGCTGGAACGTGCGACCGACCGAGGACCTTCGCATGAACAACCTGATGCGGGACGGTCGGCTGCCATCGAGTTCGATCGAGCGCAGGCTGGGCGAAGGGTGACAGCCCCGCGAGACAACCCGCCCCACATCTTGCACCGTGCTCTGCCACAGCCCGCTGGTGGCGGCGAAGCACGACCTGCAGACCGTGATCAGACTGACCGACGCGCACTTCGAGGTGGCGATTCGGGGCGGGAGCTGGTCAGTCGTCCGCAGCGCGATCCGTTCCGGCCGACCGGTAGCCGTCCGCTACGCAACGCTCGAGCCGCTCGATCTCGTCGTCTCGGAGGGCGCGGAAGGTCGACTCGCGCTTCGCCTTCGACAGCTTGCCGTGGTTCTGCAGGCACAGCCGGATGAAGAGGTCGAGATCGCGGTCGGGCAGGTCCACCACCTCCTGCATCGCGCGCTTCGTGCGGTCGTAGTTGGCGAGGAAAGAAAGTTCCTCTGCGAGTTCGGTCTCGACCGTCTGCCTGATGAACGCGAACAGCGCCTCGACCTGCGCGGTCATGTCGGGGTAGCGGTAGAGCGGAGCGAGGACGCCACCGTTCCTGACCTTCATGCGCCCGGAGTCGTCAAGCTCGTAGTCGGCCAGCTGCACGATCGGCTTCGAGAAGGCCTCGAGCGACGCGTCGTACTCCGCGGGCCGCTTGAGCATCACCGCGGAGACAGGGAAGACCATGCCCGACGGCACGAAGCCGCGGCGCGCGAGGATGTTGTGGATGAGGAGCCGGTGGATTCGGCCGTTGCCATCCCCGAAGGGGTGCACGAACACGAAGCCGTATCCGACGAGCGCGGCGTGGAGCACGGGATGCACGCCGGAAGCTTCCATCCGGCGATGTGCGGCGAAGACGCCGGACATGAGGCCGTCGACGAGTTCGGGACCCGGGCAGACGTAGTGGATCCGCTCGTTCCCAACGTAGACCGTTTCGCCCACGTAGTTCTGGTCGGTGCGGTAGCCGGGCTCGCGGAATCGTGGATCGACGATCTGGTTCTGGATCTCGACCAGGCGAGGCTTCGCGCAGAGATCGTCGCGCGTCGCCACGTGCAGCAGCGCCACGAATCGTTCCGTGCGGGATGCGTCTGGCGTGATGCGCTCGATCTCGAAGGACGACTTCGTTTCCTTGGTGTAGAGGTAGCCCATCGCGCGCTTGAGCAGGTCAGGCGAATAGCCTGACATGAGCTCGCGACTGCGTGCGGAAAGATCACGATCGATGAAGGACGAGATCGCCGAGGTCCTGCGGACGGACGGGCAGAAGTCGCCGGTGCCGAGCAGGTTGTCGTTGATGCGCTGGCGACGCACCTGCGTGGGCCGCTCGAGCACGAAGTACTCGGCAGGCTCGAGGAGATCGACATAGTTCCCTGCCGTCATGTCGGCGAGCGGAAGGCGCTCGCCGGTGAGGAGCTCGAACAGGTACCAGATGCGCCGCGTGTACTTGCCTTGGGGCGTGGCCTGAACCCACTGCGCGATCGGCCCGGAACCGATCGCCGGAAGCACCTTCGCGAGGAGCGCGAGGTCCGTGCCGTCGTACTTGAGCGCAAACTCAAGATGGTCGCATGGGGCGTCGCCGGGCCAGTACTGCGCCGGATACGTCTCCGTCTCGCCGGTGGCGGATGACTCGATCCGCTTCGCTGCCCCGTCACACACCAGAGACTGGTGCCACGGCGCCACGCCCTGGATCTGGTAGCGCTCGATCAAGGCGGCATACCCAGCGGCGCGGCGGGACGGTTCTGATGGCATAGTCCGCAATAATACTGATGAAGCCACCAAAACGCTTACGGATGATGTCTGCGGCCCTAAAACTGCGATGCTTTCCCAGAAATCCACGTACGAAGACCCCAATCCGCGTACCAGCGGGCGCGTGCCCCGCAGAACGTGTTCGACCGTTGAACCTCGCGCGGAATTGGTGGCGGCGATCGTGCCAGCCGCCGGTCGGTGCGGAGAAGATGCATCCCAATGTTCGACCGCTTCATTGGCATCGACTACTCAGGCGCGGAGACGCCGACGTCTCGCCTCCCAGGGCTTCGGATCTACATGGCCGAGCGCGAGGGCATTCCCATCGAGGTGAGGCCGACGCCCCAACCGACACCGCACTGGACTCGACGAGAGCTCGCGGCTTGGCTCGACGAACGCCTCGAGGACGGTGCGCCGACCATCGTCGGCATCGATCATGGCTTCTCATTCCCGACGCGTTACTTCGAGCGCCACGGCCTGCGCCATGACTGGACCGCCTTCCTCGGGGACTTCTGCCGTCATTGGCCAACCGATGGGGCGCACGTCTACGTTGACTTCGTCCGAGACGGCCGTGTCGGTCGAGGCTGGGAGCGCGCGGGCGAACCTCGCTGGAAGCGACTCACCGAGATTCGCGCGCGAAGCGCCAAGTCGGTGTTTCAGTTCGAAGGCCAGGGAACGGTGGCGAAGTCAACCCATGCGGGGCTGCCGTGGCTCGCGCGCATGCGCGAGCGGCATGCGGGCCGCGTGCACTTCTGGCCGTTCGATGGCTGGACGCCGCCGCCGGGAAGGTCCGTCGTCGCCGAGGTCTACCCCTCACTCTGGAACAGGGAGTGGCCGAGAGGCGAACGCACCACCGACCAGCATGACGCCTGGAGCGCGGCCGAGTGGATGCGCCGTGCGGATCGGCTTGGCGCGCTCTCGGAGTACTTCATGCCCGAGCTTTCTGCGCAGGACAAGAACACCGCGGCAATCGAGGGCTGGATCCTCGGGCTACGGTGAACTGAGTGCCCCCTTCGGCTGTGGGATCGCGAAGTGCAGGCCGATCCATCTGTCCTTCCAAGACGGCCAGATTCATGCCAATCTGTCCTCCCCAGACGGCCAGTTTGTGGAGCCGCGAATGGCACCTTCAGTTGCTTTCGATTGCCGCAAGTAAGCCTGTCTCTATGTGTTTCTGCAACTGAAAGCAACTTCTCGGCACGGAACGCGGGGCGGGAGCACCGGGCTTTCGCGAAAAACCGTCTGGAACAATGGATCGCAGATGCTACACGTGTCGATATGTGTAGCACTTTCGCTCCCTATGCCCCGCGCCCCCTCCAGCACCCTGATCCCCAAGGCCACAACCGTCTTCCGACGCGCCGGGGGCATCCTCCGCACGAACGAGGCCAAGGCGGCTGGCATCCATCCGCGCACCCTGGCAGCGCTCGTGGACGGGGGCACGGTGCTCAAGCTCGACCGAGGCGTCTACCAGCTCGCCGACGCCGCGCCCGCTGAACCCGACCTCGCGATCGTCGCGCGCAAGGTGCCGCAGGCGGTTCTTTGCCTCGTCTCGGCGCTGGCCCACCATCGCCTCACCACGCAGATCCCGCATGCGGTCGATCTCGCGGTCCCGCGCGGCTTCAAGGACCGCAAGCTGGAGCACCCGCCGGTGCGCTTCTACCGCTTCGGCGATGCTTCGCTCAGCGCGGGCGTCGAGCGCATCAAGGTCGCTGGCCGCGAGATGCGCGTCTACAGCGCCGCCAAGACCGTTGCCGACTGCTTCAAGTTTCGCAACAAGATCGGCAAGGACATCGCCATCGAGGCGCTGCGCACCTACCTGCGCCGCAAGGATGCGAAGTCGGGCATGAAGGTAAGGGACCTGACGCACTTCGCCCGCATCAACCGCGTCCAGGCGGTGATGGCGCCGTACGTGGAAGCGATGCTCGGCAAAGACGCTTGAAGGCCCGGGCGCCTCACCGTGCCCGCGGAGCCGGGGGTACCGCAGCTCATGAGACCGCGCGACAGCGTCAGTCGGGTCGGGGTTTCGGTACCGGCGACATGGTGACATCGCTCTCTTTCGAGGAGGCTCGAGGCCGCGGGGACGGCGCGGGAACCACTCAGACAAGCCGTTACCTGAGGGGCTAAACCCCTCAGGTTGCGTTGGTACCTGAGGGGTTCGCTGCCAAAGGGCTTCGCGACGACTGATAACGACACATTCGCACGATTCGTTCGTTTCGCTCGTTGCGAATGGTCGAGTTGAGGGCTACCCTTGCCAAGGAGGACACCATGATCGCACCCGACATCGATCTCCCCAGGACGCCACCCAGCGACGCCGATGTGCGTCTGGCTCGTGAATCAAGCCAACTGCTGCGTCGCCTCGTGAAGGCCAACCGCCCGCTGCGATTCACCGCGGTCAATGGAAAGACCGACGGCAAGGACGAGACCGTCGAGATCCCGGCGTCGGCCGCGGAGCTCCTCGTCCGTCTGCTCAACCAGATGGCGCAAGGCAATGCGGTGACACTGATCCCAATCCACGCGGAGCTGACCACGCAGCAGGCCGCGGACATCCTCGGTGTCTCTCGCCCGTTCGTCGTGAAGGAGATCGAGGAGAAGCGCCTGCCTGCGCGCAAGGTCGGCACGCGGCGCCGCGTGATGTTCGGTGACCTCATGAACTACAAGCAGCGATCCGACGCGGGCCGCCAGCAGGCGCTCGAGAAGCTTGCCGCGCTTGACGAGGAACTTGGGCTGTGATGGAACTTGGGCTGTGATGGAACTTGGGCTGTGATGGAACTTGGGCTCTCATGAACGAATCCGGAGGGGCTTGAGTCCATGCACGGCAACTTCACCGTCGTCTTCGATGCGTGCGTCCTCTACCCAGCACTGCTGCGGAACGTGCCGCTCCAGCTCGCGACGACGGAACTCTTCCGTGCACGATGGACCGAGGCGATCCACGACGAGTGGACTCGCAGCCTGCAGGCCGACAAGCCGGACATCACGGATGTACCGCCTGTCCGCGCGACCGCGTGAAGCACCCGGTTTTGGTACCGGTGACGTGGTGACACTTCCCGCACGACAACTCAGCGCCCGAAGTGCTTCTTCACGTTCTGCGCCTTCCATGCAAGCGAAGGATGCTGGGCGATCCGACCTGCGAGCGCCTCGTCGTCGGTGAGCAGTTCTGCACGGATCTCGCCGTGGTCGAGCACGCGGTCGAGGAACTCCCGCTCCGCCTTCGTGAACGGGAAGAGCATGGAAAGACCCTTTCGGCAGTCTTCCACCAAACCGTCCGCCCAGGCCTTCAGCTCGCGGTCGCCGCGGAATGCCGCGGATCGAAGCACCGGCAGCAGTTGCTCGCGGAGCTCGCCAAGCTCGAACCCGACGGATTCGGGCGAGACGGTGCGCCAGTCCACGCGGTTCATCGCTCCGTACACCACGAAAGCCGTCCGGAGTCGGCGATCGTCAAGGTCACGGCGCGCCAGCAGCGCGTGTGCGTCGAAGAGATCGCGGCTTGTGCGCCGGGAAAGCAGAGCCGCAAGCTTGCCCGCGGCGATCTCGTGGATGTCGAGCACGGGAATCCCCGATGCCGTGAAGCGCCCGAGCGGCCGCGAATCGAGCGCCTGCACCGGCCACAGCGGCACGCGGAACATGCAGTTCAGGTCGACCTCGATGTTCCCGGCCTGGCCAAGCGCACTCTGGTAGCGCAACTGCCACTTGCCGCCCGCGTGATCATCGGGCACTCGGATCGTCGACATGCCCTCGGCCTGCCCGACCACCTCGATCGCACGCTCAAGCTCGGGCCGCTCGGCGAGCATCGCCTCGCGGTCGGCGAACCCGATGTAGTTCAGGTCGATGTCGACCGAGAGCCGCGGCACGTCGAAGCAGAACAGGTTCAGGGCCGTGCCGCCCTTCAGCGCCAGCCGCCCCTTCAGTCGAGGATGACGGCGCAGGGCCTCCAGAAGCGACAGCAGGCGGGCGACCTTCTCCAGGATCTCCGGACGGAACGAGAGTGCGGCCGCCTCGGCCAGGAGCCGCTCACGGGAGAGGTTCACGACTCCCACTTCCAGCGGCGCTCGGCAAGCGCGGTCGGGAGCATCAGGTTCCAGCCGGATGCAAGCCGGTGGCCTCGCTTGGCCCCGCGGTCGAGGTACTGCCTCGACTGGGGTGCATGCGACCGGAGGCGCCGGAGCACGCGCTCGGGCACGTCGAGCCGCTTCGCGTTGAGTTCGAGGAACCAGCCGACCTTCGCCGCCACTGTGGCCGATCGCAGCTTCAGTGTGTAGGCGACCAGCGCCTCCAAATCGAGATACGGCACCGACTCCAGCGAACGGAAGACCTCCTCCCACCCGCCGCAGAGATCGGGGCGGTCGAGGGCGTCGACGCAGGTTCGCTCGAGCGTGGTCACCCGGAGATCGAGACCCATGCGGTCGATCGTCTGCACCCCGATGCGGTCGCCGCCACGGCCTGCGAGCGCTCGCGGCACGCGCACCGGCTGGAAGACCACCGACCGGAAGGTGCACGCCCGCGCCGCGGTCCTGGTGAGGAACTGGTAGTTCGCGAAGGCGCTGTGGGCATGCCCGTGGAGCTCGAGCGCCGTGTGATAGGCAAGCACCGCGTCGGGCGCGAGTCGAGATGCCACGAGGTAGGGGTCGACGGGTGCGACATCCGCGTCCGTACCGAGAGGAACGACCGCGTAGACGCCGCGTCGCACCGAAAGCACCCGACCGCGCGCACGCTGGCGCGAGAGAAGCACCCGAAGGGTCCCGAGGTTCCCCGAGCCACCGCGAGCTTGGCAGCGGACAAGCTCGTCGTTCGTGAAGACCGGGTGGCGCGCGAGGAAGACCTGCAGGCTGGGCTGCCGCTTCCCGCGGCTTGGCGCCGCCTTCCCGGAAACACGATGAGTTGCTTTTGCTTGCCGCATGTTAACCAGATTGTATGCGTTTCGGCAAACAGAAGCAACTCCGGAGGCAGATCACGGCAGGAGTGCAGCCAGCGCAAGGGATCCAGACGGCGCAATCCTTTCGGGCAATCCCGAGCACAGCCGACGGAGCTCGCGCCGCTACCTACGGAGTTCGACGCTCTTGTCTACGGAGCTCGACGCTCTTACCTCCGGAGCGACTGGTTCACGCGAACTCCGACAGAAGCGGCCGCGACCGGAAAGCGGGCATTCGAGCCTCGACGAAAGCGACGCAAAAAGCGACGCACTCTCCGCCCAAAGCGGCACCCGAAGATTGAGTTTCGGGCGTCACAGCACCCGACCGCCCAAAATGAAGCGTCGGCTCGCACCGCTTCGTTTCGATTGCTCGTAACCCCCCAAACGCAGCGTGGTTGTGCCGCTCGTTGCGAGCAGGCACAACCACGGCGTCCTAGCACCAGAGGTCGCCGCCGCAGCGGCGACCTCTCAAATCATGGGCGGAGAGGGATTCGAACCCCCGAAGGCGAAGCCAACAGATTTACAGTCTGTCCTCGTTGACCACTTGAGTATCCGCCCGAGTTGTGTTTCCCCGCCTTGCGACGGGTCGAAGAGTTTACCCCCGATTCGAAGAGGTCGCAAACGCCGCGAAACCTCGCGACTTCGAGATTCCCCCGCCACCCGCGCTCACGGGGGTATCTCGCTGTGGCACCCTGGGCTCTGTCTGACGGATCGCCGGATGCCCGCGCCGCCGCGCGCTATTGCGCGCCGTTGCGCGCCGTTGCGCGCCGCGCGCAGTCCAATAATGGAACGATCGTTCTCGCGGCCCATCCAACGCTCGCTCGCACAGATCGCCTTGGCGTCACGGAGCGTTGCTGATCGCTCGGAGCGACCCGAACTCGCACCCCTTCATGCAGCGACCGCCCGACGCGCGCCGATTCATCACTCGCAGTTCCCGACCGGCACCCGTGAGTTCAAGCGATGCATGTAGTGAGACTTCGCGAAACCCGCCACGCCCTGCCCCAGCTCGCGCCAAATCTCGAGCGACAGCTCGCGCCAAATCTCGAGCGACAGCTCGCGCCAAATCTCGAGCGACAGCTCGCGCCACGCACCGAGCAACAACTCGCGCTCTCATCCAGCGCGCACACTTCCCCGGTTCTGCCAACATCTCATTCGCGCAGCCGCGCGTGAGTCGTGCCACACCATGGCGCTTCGATCCACGCGCGCCAATCTGACTGCGTGCGCGAGGCCAAACGCACTCGCGACTGCGTGCACGTCCGCACGCGCACATGGACGCGCACGATGCCCAGTTCCCCGAACGAACGCCCGATCTCGCTGATCTTCCCAACGCGCGCCGCGCCAGCACTCCCTCCGAACCTCGCTCCCCGACCTACCCTATGACGAACTCAAACCTCGGCACCAACGCGATGATCACTCAACATCCGCCCTGCCACGCTCTTGCGCGGTTCGCCGCGCTCCGGCGCCTCCTCCCCGCCGCGCTCGCGGCATGCGCGGCCCTCGCCCTCGCGCCAGACTCGGACGCGCATCCGCAAGCCGGCTCGCCGCAACCGGCTAACGGCGCCGCACGCTCTCCCGCAGTGCAGGCCTTCGAGATCCTCTCCGATGGCTTCCGCCTCGCATCGCCGACGACCGAAATCACCATCCAGCGCGGCGCGATCACGCGGATCGTGAACCGATTGACGGGCGAAGTCCACGCCAACGGCGGCGCCAACAGCCCCTACATGCCCCGCGGCATCATGTGTGCAGCAGGCGGCTACGCGGGCATTCGACTCCTCCACGGCGAGTGGACCTCGCACCCCCTCTACAGCGGCCAGCTCGCGACCAGCATCGCAAGCCTCGACCGCTCCCCCGGCAACATCACCACGATGAACTGCGTCGCACTGCCGCAAGGCGGGCGCGCCACCTGGACGAATCTCACCTGCGGAAACGCGCAGTATCCGAACGACACGCTCGTGATCGAGGCGCTCGTCGATCCAGCCACGGGAATCATCGACATCACAGCGAACGCCACATCGCAGGCACACGATGTCGTCGGCGTGATGGTGCCGATCGTCAATCTCCACACCCGCCACTCGATCTACGTCGCGTCCTTCGGCGGCATGGTCTATACGCCGGCTGATCTCGCGTCGAACCAGATGCGCGTGCTCCACTCGGCGCCATTCCTCGAGGCTCCCGTGCTCGTCGCCGAAGGCGACACCGGCTCGATCGGCCTCTGGATGGAAGACCAGACGTTCAAGCCGTACGTCGCCTTCTTCGGCGGCGACGCGACGAACACGTCGATGGGCCTTGAAGCCATCAACAAGATGCCGTTCGAGGGAAAGCGCGCCGCACAGCCCGGAAAGTGGCGGGTCGGCGCCTTCCGCGGGACATGGCCGAACGCAATGGCACCCTACCGCGACTGGTACGCGCGGACGTTCGCGAGCGAGATCGCCATGCGCAATGCGATCGCGTGGCCCGCTGGAATCTCCGTCATCGTCGACAAGATCGGCGCGAACCAGGTGCAGCAGCTCGACCGCCTGCAGAAGCTCCTGACGCCCTCGTCCGTCCTGCTGCACGACTGGTACGCGCGCCAGCCCGACTTCGATGCGGCGCTGCCCGACTGGACGCCGCGAAGCTCGTTCATCAACCTCGTCAATGCGGCGCGCAGCCGCGGCTTCAAGACGATGGGCTACGTGAACACCTACTGCGTGAACTATCAGTCGCCGGTCTTCCAGCGCGACGGCATCGCATCCTTCGCGCTGCCACGCAAGGTCAACTCGCTCAGCGCCTACGGACAGCCGCTGCGAACGTTCGCGAGTTTCGCCCCGAACCAGCTCATCTACCTCGACCCGCTCTCGCCGCAGTGGCGCACGTACCACACGAACCAGATGATCACGTGGCGCCAGCAGACAGGCGCCGATGCGAACTACGAGGACACCGGCGGCACCGCGGGCGATTTCGGAAACGGCGAGGTCGGCGGGCTGTACGGCGCGCAGGGCGGATGGGCGCAGTTCCGCGATCTGCTCCAGCGGAATCCCGTTCCAATGGGCACCGAGTTCGCGCCCGACAACATGGCGTTCGCGTCGACCTGGGCCATGCGCCACTCGCAGGTCTGGGGCGAGGAAAGCACGCGACGCCTCTGGGAGACGCGACATCGCCCGATCAGTCCGATGCTCTTCGGCGGCGCGGCCCGCGCATGGGTGCCGACCACCGATGCGGAGTCGGAGCAGCGGAAGTGGACCGTCGTCGCATGCTCCGACGCCCTTGGCGGCGTCGCGCAGCTCGAGGCCACCGACGTCTCGTTTCAGGCGCGCGCGGGACTCGCGCGGCACATGGTCGAGCGCGCGCAGATCTTCTCTCGTCTCGCGCTCAAGCCTGACTTCACCACGTGGCCAAAGGACCCGACTGTCGTGGCGCAGTATCGCGCGTCGACAGGAACCCTCTACCAGTACCGCGTGCGTGGGAACATCCAGGAACTCGTGACGACGTCCGGCCAGCCGCTCTACCAGCGGGTGACGAACGAGATGTCGGTCGACTCGCCGCTGCGCATCGCGGGCTGGCCTGCGTGGAACGGAACCCGCAGCATCGGGCTGCAGCCGAGCGCGCGCTATGCGCTTGGGGTTGACACCACAGCGACGACCGCCGTGCAGATCGATCGCTGCCCGACCGGCAGCTCGATCGCGCGCTACACCGAGTCGCCGGACTTCGCGCTCGTCGTGTTCGCGAACTCCACCGCGCCAAGCAGCGCACGCTCCGACAGCACGCTCGGAGTCATCGCCCGCACCGAATTCGTCGACGTGATCGTGCGCGCCGAGAACGGCACGGTGCAACGGCGCAACGCAAGGCTCGCCGCCGGCCAGCGCATGGACGTCGTCATGCAGCGGCCGCGCGAGATGCTCTTCCTGCGCCGGATGCCCGACGCGCCGGCCGTCAACCAATCGCTCGGCATGGTCGCAGCGGGCGGGAAGTTCGTCATCGACGGCGCTGGAATCGAGCGTGGCGGCACCTATACGCCTCCGCATCAGGCTGGATTCCGGCTCTCCGGACAGAGCACCACGACGCCGTTCCGATTCTCCTCCTACGGCGGCGACTCGGAGGTGCTCTACGAACGGCTCATCCGCGTGCCGAACGCGACGACGTCGCTCTCGGTCACGTATCGCAACGCGCAGCAGCAGCACGGAAACGGCGCGATCGTGCGAATCAGCGTCAATGGCCGAGTCGCCCACTCCCGCGACCTCGGACCGGCGCCAGGCGCGACCGGCGCCAGCGCGTGGAACACCGATGCGCAGACCGTGCGCGTGCCGCTCGGCGCACACGCGGGCTTGCCCGTCGTCGTTGGAGTGTCGGTCTGGGGCAAGGGCGATGACAACGCGGATGAGATCTGGATCACCGAACCGATTCTTGTCAACGACACAACGCAGCAGGTGGCACAGACTTCGACCGCGGTGCTGCCATGAGTTTCGTCTGAGACGTGCAGCAGCCTCTACGTGCCGCGCATGCCGGCCGCAGCGAGGTCAGCGTCCGCGAGGAACGCGAGCGGCGCCGTTGCCGGCGGCGTGTCGCCGAGATTCTGGTAGAGCCGCAATCCGAACGCGGGTGCCGAAATCGACACGCGATCGAGCAGCGCGCCCTCGATGTTCGCGAGGTCGGGGCCGGCGTCTGGCCGGATGAACGCCAAGAGATCGACCGGCACGCCGCTCGTGGTCGCCTCCTGCTGCGAGACGACAACCGGAAGCGACGAATCGATCGCTGCATGCGACGCAAGCATGCACTCAAGCGCGGCGCGGAACGCGCAGAGGTTGGTGACCGGGGCGTCCTTTGCGGCGGCACGTGCGCGCGCGGCGGCACCGGCGATTCCACTCGCCGCATCGAGCCGCGCGAGCTCCTCCGCATCGAGCGCGCGCACAGTCCGGAGGTCGACTCGGAAACTCCGGCGCATGCGCCGCCCGGCCGGTCCATGCTTCGAACGGTAGTTGAGCCACGGCTCCTGCACGAAGCGCGAGATCGGCACGCTGTGTACGGTACCGTCCGCGTTCTGCACGCGGACGCTCGTCGTCTTGATCTCGGCGATGCGGCCGTCGATCTGGTGCTGCTTCATCTCGACCCAGTCGCCTACGCGAATCGCGTCGTTCGCAGTCAGCATGAGGTTCGCGACAAGCGAAAAGAGGAGGTCCTTGAAGACGACGCCGATGACCGCCGCGACGGCGCCGAGCGCCGCGAGGAAGACGAGCGGACTCTTTCCGACCGCAATCGCCGCGGCGGAAATGCCGCCAACGAAGGCGATGACGACCACGCCGACCTGGCGGTATCCGCGCAGCGCACCGGAGCGGTTGACCTCGGGGCGCGACGAGTAGAGTTCGTCTGCGAACGCCATCGCCCTCGAGGCTGCGACCATGCCGCGCACGATCGCGAAAGCAAGCGCCAGGTTCGCGATGTTGCGCGCGACGATCAGGTTCAGCACGCTTGCATCGCCGAGGAGATCGATGAGCCGAGCGATGAAGAGAAGCGGCACGATCGAGGCGACTGCGGGAATGACCTTCGCGCGCCGGATCGCGTCGGCGATGTCGCTTCGGTGCGCCTTCTCGAGCGCACGGGTCGCGACCGCGTTGAGCACGCGGCAGATCACAAGGTGGAAGAGGAACCCGATCGCCAAGAGCACCG
>Ga0209985_10000523_pt1 | contig 41012 bp, 27 predicted proteins | sample NOAtaG_FD_187305 | JGI IMG/M metagenome (GOLD analysis project Ga0209985, IMG submission 187305) | Freshwater lake microbial communities from Lake Erie, under a cyanobacterial bloom - NOAA_Erie_Diel6S_1000h metaG (SPAdes) (version 2) | ecosystem: Environmental > Aquatic > Freshwater > Lake ...
GCGAAAGCCAAGGACATCGGCAGGCAACGGCGAAAGATTCTGCTAGTCTCTGGTACTAAAGGATCGGCCTGGATGACGTTGGCGAAGCCAAACGTCAACAGGCCCTAGATTAATTGAAGCTTCGAGTCTTAAGCCTCCTGAATTTCCTCATAACAAGCCCAATCGTTCGCAATAGCTTGGCTTGTTGAAGTGCCTCACATTCCCAAATCACAGCCACCCTGAAGTCAAGGGCACGGAGTTGCCTGATCTTGCGTTGATCGCGACGTCTATTTTTTTCGAACTTGGAACACCAATATTCGGTATTTCTCTTAGGCATCGATCTGCCAGTCCGACATTTGGAGTGATGATGCCAATTCCGATGGTGAGACTTTTGCTGCTGCCATCAAAGCTCTCAATCTCGGCTCACTGATCGGTCAGAGGATAGCTAGTGCTGGTGTATGGCTGTCGGGCAGTCACTTTCTACCGACCGGAATCTAGACGAGATCATGACCACAGGGATCCGAAGTGATCAGAGTATCGATCACGCACAGGGAACCAGGTCGCGCCTCGGACGATGCGATCGCTACCGTTCAGCCGTTACCGAAAAGGACGCAGGTGTTGCGGTCGCTAAAGTCGACGCGTTGAACGACGCTATGTTCTGGTGCGCACCAGAACGAATCAGGCTGTGTGCTCCAGGTGGGTCGAGCACGAAGGAACTGCAAGCAGAGCGGAATCAGGACAGGCAGGCAAGTCGAGCCTTTCGGATGAGTTCGATCCAGAGTTTTTTTTCCTCGACCGCCACCGGGCGCGATCTCGCGCCCGGTGGCGGTCGCTACCTTGAAGAACTGGCTGTAAAGATCGACAAACTTGTTAAAAAAGCCTAAAGTCCCTGCAGGACGGTGGACCTCAGAAGGCGACCTTTGACCTGGCGAAGAGCGGGACCTGGATCCGCTTACAGATCCCGTCGATGGGAGGTGCGACATGATCGACAAAAAAACTAGTTCCGTGGTCAACTTTCACGGCATGCTCAGCAGCTCACCCCAGATGCATCAGTTTTTTCGGATGCTCGATCGAGCTGCTCAAAGCGATGTTCCGGTCCTGATGCGAGGGGAATCGGGTACCGGCAAGGAGCTAGCGGCTCGTGCCCTGCACGCCCTGAGCCGGCGTGCTCAAGGACCCTTTCACGCTCTGAACTGTGCGACTTTAACTCGCGAACTTGCGGTATCCGAGCTCTTTGGTCATATCAAGGGTGCATTCACTGGAGCGGTATCCCATCGGAAGGGGCTCTTTGAGGTTTCCGATCGGGGCTCACTCTTTCTTGATGAAATCGTTGAGACACCCCTCGAGGTCCAAGCTCGCCTGCTAAGGGTGCTTCAGGACCAAAGCTTTACGCCACTCGGTTCGACGCAGACGAAGCGAGTCAACGTGCGTTTGATTTCTGCCACTCATGAATCCTTGCGCCAGGCTGTAGAAGAAAAACGCTTTCGTCCCGACCTGATGTATAGGGTTCGGGTGATTCCCCTGTTCCTACCAGCACTCCGTGAGCGACGCGGCGATATCCTGATGCTAGCCAGAAGCTTTCTCGACGAACTGAATCAGAGGGGGGCTCGCACCTTACAAGGCTGGGACAGTAAGGTCGAAGAAGCCTTGCTGAGCTACAGTTGGCCTGGCAATATTCGGGAGCTGCGCAATATGATTGAGTACGTCCACGCTATGGCTGAGGGTCCTATCGTGTGTCTGCAGGATCTGACGCCAGAGCTGCGTGGAGAACTTCCCCCCCAAACGGAAACACTGGAGAGTCTTGAGCGCAAGCGGATCCTAGCCGCGCTCGAGGCGAGTGGGGGATCCCGGTATGAAGCAGCCAAGATTCTCAATCTCTCCCGCTCGACTCTTTGGCGCAAGCTGCGCGAGTACCATCTCACCTAGTCATTGTCCAGCAATAGCCCGTCAGCTCGTGGCACCAATCCCGCGGCGGCGTATGCAGCAGCTCGTGAAGGTGAATGGTGACGTCTTTTTTTTCCCGGATTTTTTGAGAGTAGCATGCCACTGATATATGAATCCCATGCAGGGAGCTTCTCTATTGAAACCCCTCGCGATTTCGTTAATTCCAAGGGTTTTGTGGATGAAGCAGCTTTTCATCATGGTTTTGGCTGGATTCTAAGTTCCGTGCGAGGAGTCCCTATTGCCACTCACGGAGCTTGCTGGTGCGGCTTCCGTGGCGTCGTTGCTCAAGCCAAGGAAGATCTATGATTTGTGAATTTCGTCAACTATGCTGGCCCAATAAGAGTGCAAACTCTTGTAGAGCTTTTGGGGAAGCCTGTATTTGAGAATTCTATAGAAAATCCAACTATTCATTGCGAATTCAGCTCTTGGCGAGGTAAAACCCACAATCGATGGTAATTCGGCAGTCTTGCAATACACCCATAGAACCCATGAATTCGATGCGGGTTTTAGCAGTTTATCGCGAATCCTATATGAATAAGATTGGCTCAAAGAAATTTTGGAAAGAAACTTACCGTTGTGCCTTGTGTTCAGAAAAAGTCCAAAGGCTGGACACGTAAAACTCCGAAGCCCAGAGTGGACATGCGGTCTTTCCGGGAACTGAGGGTTTTTATGCAACGAAGCCCCGGGGTCTATGTCTGGACGCGCACTAGTGAACGTCGACTAAAACGGATAGGCTTCTGGACATCTTTCTGGGATTGAAGAGGGACTGAGACGAGCCTAGGTTATCCCTAGGCGCTGCTCGCTTGAAATTGCTGCTCTCAATGGGGGAGATCTTTCGCTATGACGCTTGAACGGATCACAGGATATCAGATTCTCCAGGGATCTCTCATCTTTTGGTTTCTATGGATTCAAAGTATCGGGGATGCGAGGGCTTGTCTGGCTCTCTCCCTCGAATCTGCCAATGAACGAGATGCAGAGGTGGTGATCGAGGGTCGTTTGCTCGAGTTTCGTGAGGGCCAGTCTGATGCGAGTAGTAGCCTCGTGCTGAAGACTTTGAAAACCATTCGAGGAGAACATCGAGAGAGCTGGACGGTCGAGCTTCGAGGTACCCGCCGGCCACGCACCCTGAATGATTTTGTAGGCCGCTTCGGTCGAGAGTTTGAAGTAGGAATCATGTTTCATGAAGCTAGGCAAAAGCTTGCGACAGTGGTCGATAATGTGTGTAAAATGAACCGCGATGATTGGTTCATTCGCCCCCTACGCTCCTATCGGGTGCTGGATGTGACAGTTGATAAGATCACAAGCTCAGCAGCTGCTGGCTATCATGCAGAAATTTTGCAGCGCGTCACGCGAGATCTTGGCTTGGTGGAGGGATGCTACCGAGATCGGATCTCCCACATCGGACGAAGGCTTGTTCAAGTGAGAGTGACGACGACGGGGCCCGGGCAATATGTTGAAAGTCGTATCCTGAAGTCTGACATTACCGATCAAGAGTTCCAGCGTTGTGTCTTAGACATCATGCAGGCCACGATGATTCCATGGACAAGCCAAGATCTCGAAGAACGTGTCAACACAGACATCACCTATGCATTGAAAGTGTGTAAGACCGATTCTCGGCGCATCTGCTCCTAGGTCTCACAGCCAGCATGCTTGTTCCTTGCAAAGCGGCGGATCCCCTGAGCTGCTGCGCCTTGGCGACTCAAACTGTACAGACCAAGACCATTCTTCTAGAGTGATGGAGTCTAGCCTTACTCTAGAGGAGTTTGTATGTCAAAGTGCCCTTTTGCTACCCGACAGGGAGCTCGTACAACTTTGGGAAGCCAGTCTAATAGTGACTGGTGGCCTCACCAGCTGAATCTCAAAATCCTGCATCAGCATGCTTCACTCTCAAATCCCATGACTGAGGGATTTGACTATGCAAAAGAATTTCAAAAACTGAACTATGCCGCCCTCAAACGGGATCTCCGCAAACTTATGACGGATTCTCAAGACTGGTGGCCTGCCGACTGGGGGCACTATGGAGCCCTTTTTATCCGGATGGCCTGGCACAGTGCGGGGACCTATCGGACTTCTGACGGGCGTGGTGGGGGAGGAACCGGTAACCAGCGTTTTGCGCCGCTCAACAGCTGGCCGGATAATGGCAACCTGGATAAGGCGCGTCGTTTGCTTTGGCCGATCAAAAAAAAATATGGCAACAAGATTTCTTGGGCAGACCTGATGATCCTGGCAGGCAATGTCGCACTTGAATCCATGGGGTTCAAAACCTTTGGCTTTTCCGGGGGGCGTGCCGACATCTGGGAGCCCGAAGAAGATATCTACTGGGGTTCAGAGAACAAATGGCTCGGTGATCAACGATATACGGGGTCGCGTGATCTCGAACGGCCGCTCGCTGCAGTCCAGATGGGTCTCATCTATGTGAACCCCGAAGGTCCCCAGGGTGTACCAGATCCTGTTGCCTCGGGCAGGGATGTGCGCGAAACGTTCGCCCGCATGGCTATGAACGATGAGGAGACTGTCGCATTGGTTGCGGGAGGACATACTTTCGGTAAGGCTCACGGCGCTGGCGATCCCAAACTCGTCGGGCCAGAGCCAGAGGGATCACCGCTCGAGCAGATGGGCTTGGGCTGGAAAAATGACTACGGTACAGGCAAAGGGGCTCATACCACGACCAGCGGGATCGAGGGAGCTTGGAAGCCCAACCCCACGACCTGGGACAATGGGTACTTTGAAATGCTCTTCAAGTATGAATGGGAGTTAGTCAAAAGTCCGGCTGGGGCCCACCAGTGGCAGGCAAAGGATGTCGAAGAACAAGATATGATTCCCGATGCCCACCTTCCTCATGTGAAGCATCGTCCCATGATGACGACCGCAGACCTATCGCTGCGTTTCGATCCTATCTACGAACCGATAGCTCGACGGTTTCACGAAAACCCCGAGGCTTTTGCGGATGCGTTTGCTCGCGCCTGGTTTAAACTGACCCATCGCGATATGGGGCCGCGTTCTCGTTACCTTGGTCCCGAAGTTCCCAAAGAAGAGCTTATCTGGCAAGACCCTATACCAACCCCAAAGGGACCTAAACTGACGCCTGAAGACTGGAAAAAGCTTCGCAGTCGCATCGTCAAAAGTGGACTGACTGTCTCGCAACTGGTTTCGACAGCCTGGGCGTCGGCCTCGAGCTTTCGGGGTTCGGATATGCGCGGAGGAGCCAACGGTGCACGCATTCGCTTAGCACCCCAGAAAGATTGGGAGGTCAATCAACCCGGTGAATTGAGCAAGGTTCTTCAAGAACTCGAGGCCATTCGAACGGCCTTTCTGAAATCTGCCAAGAAAAAGCAGCTCTCGCTCGCGGATCTCATTGTCTTCGCTGGTGGTGTCGCCATCGAAGAAGCTGCAAAGAAAGCGGGACGCAAGATAAAAGTACCCTTCAATCCAGGGCGTCGTGATGCGAGTCAAGAACAGACCGATGTAGAGTCCTTCGCTGTTCTCGAGCCCCTAGCTGATGGCTTCCGGAACTACGTCCGTGACGGACTGGCTCTTCACGCCGAAAGGCTTCTCCTCGATAAGGCTCAACTACTGAAACTGACAGCTCCTGAGATGACCTGCTTGATCGGTGGCCTACGCGTCCTTCAGTGTAACTTTGGGCTTAGAAAGCAAGGCGTATTGACCTCGAAACCAGGGAGCTTGACCCATGACTTCTTTGTGAATCTTCTTGATATGAATATCGAGTGGAAAGCGGCAGCTCACGAAGGCGAGTTCGAAGGCTTCGATCGTGCCAGTGGTCAGTTGAAGTGGGCTGCCACTCGAGTTGATTTGGTCTTCGGGTCGAACTCCGAGCTGCGCGCTCTCACAGAGGTCTATGCCCAGGATGACAACGAAGAAAAATTTGTGCATGATTTCATCAAAGCATGGGTTAAGGTGATGAACCTGGATCGCTTTGATCTCAAGCGCTAGTGGGTGTCCGTCTCGCCATGCGAGCTTGATTCTGCTCCTAAGGGCTCTCCCTCGTCACCCTCACAGGAGGTTCCAATCCCCTGCAAATCCATCAGGATAAGCTGGGGGAGAGGACTTTGAGTAGCTTGGGACCCTGGTTTTGCCTGGATCTTGTAACCTTTGGTGAATTCGCAAAGAGGGCAAGATTGTTGATGGCGTATCGGGACTCCCCTACGGCACGACAGACGAATCAGAGCTACGATCAAAGGAGTAGCAACCTTCCTGGTATAAACTCTCAGCTTTTTACGCCGAGAACATGAGCTATGGGGTCGGTCCAAATAGGGTGACCACCGTTTCGGCATGACTTCGGCGCGTCTCTCAATTCGCTTGTGCTCGTCCGGAAAGTACGTGGGTTTCCTTGCAAAAAGACCCTTAGCTCTTCATGGACTGCTTGTCCACTCGGTGCTTCGGAACTTTATGTACCATGCCTCGGGAGCGTTTCTGAGTGTCTCAGCGGGGCGTCCGTGACAGACCCTAGATAGCACGGGCTATGGTTCCGATCTCGATTGTGGAACCGTATATGTTCCGCGTCGGGGCTCAAGCCTCATGCTACGAGGGATGCTCATGAAGAGAAACTCAGTGGAGGTATGGGATGGTCGACAACGATTTCTTGAGCACCTTCTTAGACGAAGCGCAGGAGATTCTGGAACACTGGGAGTCAGCTTGTTTGCGCTTGGAACGCACCTCCACCGCGGAGGAGGATCTTAAGGACCTGTTCCGCTTAGCGCATAACATGAAAGGATCAGCGAAGAGTGTCGGCCTCGTCGGGTTTGCCAGGTTCGTGCATCGGGCTGAAGATCTCATCACCCAGCTGCAAAAAGGGCAGCTTGCGATCGATGCGAAGACCATCAGTATCCTATTCGAATGCCATGAGGCTCTTGCTAAGTGGATCGAAAGTCTAAAGGAGCACTCCGATGCAGAACCTGATTTGAGTCAACTGCTTCAGCAGCTGGAATCAGTCAAGACAGGACAGGCCTATCAGCAACCAGCTGTTTTAGACAATCAAGCTTTCGGGTTCTTTGAGGACGAGGCGGTAGCACCGACTCACTCACCCGAGCGGGTCAGCTCTAAGGGTGAGATTCAAGTTGCTGTCACTCGTGATTCGGGAACGCGAGACGCACCGAAGAGCGCTGCATCCAAGTCGGATGAGACGATTCGAGTATCTCTTCGTAAGTTGGACTCGGTGATTCGGTTGATCGGCGAGCTCTCCATTCAACAGTCGATTGTTGCTAACGCGAGAGTCACGGATCAGCTCACAGTTCCTAAAGTTGCGGAAGCGATCGATCTCGCAAGCAAGGTCATTCAGGACCTTCAGAGCGAGGCCATGAACTTACGCATGCAACCCCTGGAAAACCTTTTTCAAAGGATGGAGAGGGTTTGTCGTGATGTTGCGCGCCAACAGTCCAAACAACTCCAGGTCACTCTCCTTGGAAAAGAGGTCGAGCTCGATAAGACCGTGATTGAAAAAATGAAAGATCCCCTGGTGCATATTCTGCGTAACGCTGTTGACCATGGGATTGAAACCGTCGATGAACGAAGCAAGGCTAGAAAGCCAGCCCTCGCGGATGTGCGTATCGAAGGAATTCAGACCGCTACCAACGTCTCGATTCGCATCAGTGATGACGGCCGCGGACTCAATCTCGAACGTATTCGGCGCAAAGCGATCGAACGAGGCCTGATCTCGGCGGATGTATCATTGACTCCTCACGAGATTCAAGAACTGATCTTTTTGCCTGGTTTTTCGACGGCAGATCGTGTGACCGATCTCTCAGGTCGTGGAGTCGGGATGGATGTGGTTCGGCGGGCAGTCGATGATCTCGGGGGATCTATCGCGATTGACAGCATCGAAGGACAGGGTACGAACTTTCTCATCACCCTACCGTCAACACTGAGTATTCTCGATGCAGTCATCGTCCGTCTAGGTGATGCTGTATATGCCGTGCCCGTTCAGGACGTCGAAGAAGTGGTCGATATCCAAAGTGCCACAGTGGAAGTGGCCAACCCCAAAGGGCGGATCCTGAATCTGAGAGGGCGCGTCTTGCCCGTTGAGCATCTTGGAGACTATTTGCCTCAATCGGGTAAGGCTTCGAGCGAGCGCGGTGTAGTCCTTATCACTCGCTTTCAGAACACTTCGGTGGCTTTTCAAGTCGATCACATTGCAGGGCAGCAGGCCATTGTTGTTCGCCAGCTGGAAGGTAAATTAGCAGAGGTTCCTGGATTGGCTGGCGCCACGATCCTATCGAACGGCGAACCATCGATGATCGTCCATCTACCTCAATTGGTAAAATCCTATTTAGCGACTATGCACTGAAGGGTTAATTTATGCAAGATGATATCGATAAGCAGGATGCTTCCGTCACTGAGAGAAGTACTGAGGATGAAAACAAGTACATCATCTTCAGTTTAGGCGCAGAGATTTACGGAGCTAAGCTTCTTTCCGTACGTGAAGTCATCGAAGCTATGCCTACCAAAAGTGTTCCGAACACGATCACCAGCTTCATTGGTGTTTGCAATCTCAGAGGTCAGATTATCGGTGTGATTGATCTGAGGATGCGCTTTGCGATCGAAGCACCTCAGGCTGAAAGGCCGATCTTTCTGATTTTTGAGACGAGCTCAGGCCCTATTGGGGCGGCGGTTGATCGCATCGTCTCGGTATCGGAGATTCCGGAAGACTTGATCGAAAAACAGCCCAACATCGTCTCTGCGGTTCCCAGTCGGTACATGCAGGGTATAGGCAAGATCAATGATCGACTCGTCACTCTGATTAACCTCAAGGATGTCCTGTCGAATGAAGAGCTAGCTCATGCTCATCATTCAAAAATTCAACTGAAATCAAATCAGGAGCGAAGCGCATGAGCAAAGGATGGTCGCTTCGGATCAAGTTTGTATGTATTAGTGTGGCGTTTACATTGCCATCTCTCCTGCAGCTCATCTTTCTCCATTTTAGAACGAGAGAAGTCAGTCATGATACAGCGTACTACCAGGTTCTCGGCCTCGTTGTTCTGGCATGGTTAGGATGCAGTGGCATTGCCTTGTTTCTGCTCCAGAGAATTATCCATAACCTTCGGGCGATTGCTGAGCAACTCAAGATCGTGACCCACGAGACTCTAGGATCGAGTCAAAAGTTAGATGTGTCTTCAAAAAAATCTGCTGCAGCAGCTCAGCAGGAGGCCGCGGCCATCCAGGAATCTGTTACCGCGATGACGGAAATGACGTCTATGTTAGGCCAGACCGGACAGCACACTCGATCGACAAAAGAAGTGGCTGAGCAATCGCTTGGTCGGGCTCAGGACGGAGCCCTCACGATGCAAAAACTCGCCCAATCGATGCAGCGGATTGCTGAAGCTCATCTTCATCTGAGAGAAATCAGCACGATCATCGACAGCATCGCCACGCGAACCACAGTGATCAATGATATCGTGTTCAAAACCCAGCTGTTATCCGTCAACGCCTCGATTGAAGCAGCCCGCGCTGGACATCACGGCAAGGGCTTCGCTGTGGTTGCAGGAGAGGTGGCGAGTCTCGCTAACCTGAGCGGCAAGGCTGCCGAAGAAATTCGGGAATTGCTCAAAAAATCCCGTCACGAGGTAGCTGAGATTCTTGCTTCAACTCGAGAAAGCATAGATTCAGGGCAAGAAGTTGTACGAGACGCATTGGAATCTTTCGAAGCGATCACCACAGCGATGAACCAAATCAACGATAAAGTCCAGCAGATTTTTGAAGCCACCCGAGAGCAAGAGATGGGCGTTCAACAGACTTCAGATGCCTTAGGTGAACTCAGTCGCACAACCAGCGAACATTCAGGGATAGCCTATCATCAAACCCAGCTTAGCGACCACCTCAAGCAGCAGGGCTTCCAACTGAAGCGTATCGAGCGGGCTATGAGTTTTGTCATCTCCGGGCAGGATTCAGAGTCGAGGACGCTGACCCCCTGGTCAAACATCAACGATTCCGTCCTGCCGTCTCCCATTGAGGAAAAGGCAGAGCGTCAGACCCTCAGTGATAGGATTGAGATCGAAGATCCCCAGGATTTAAAAGGAGTTATTCTAAGTTCCGATAGGAAAAACCATGGAAGTTCGACTCAAGGCCCTGGAGTGCCTGGAACACGGAAGGCGGATCTGGCAGCCAGGATCATCAAGAAGGCAAGCGGGCAAGGCGACGATGCCCTACCGAAGAACCATATGTCAACCACGGAAGTGATGAACAACAGTCGGTTTGCATGGCAAGAATCCTACGATATCGGTATAGAAAGGATGAATGATGAACATCAGATACTTCTTGGAATCATGGATAAGCTTGAAAAAGCTGTGGATCAGGATCAACCGCATGCCGAGCAGAGACGTCTCTTGCAGGAACTTAAGCGTTTCACTGAGCAACATTTTTCCAGCGAAGAAAAATACTTAGAGTCAATCAGCTACCCAGATTTGAAGCAGCATCATTTGATTCATGACAATCTCTTGGAGCGTTTGGATGCCTATACGAAATCTTTCGAAAGAGAAGGATACCTTGGTGAGGACTTTTTCCAGTTTCTACTGACGTGGCTCGCGGCACACATCATGGGTGTTGACGTGAAGTATGCTCGGTTTGTTCAAGATCATCGATCGGTCGCATGAGGAAGAGATTATGAAAATGTCACTAGATTTCAGCGTTCGGACCAAACTTCTGGCTGTATTTGCAGTCATTCTGCTCGGTCTCGTGATCAGTGGGATCCAGGTGCGAGCCAAGATGATTGAACTTGGTAAAGCTAAACAGGATCAAAAAAATCTTTTTGAGGAACTCGATACGCTCAAGAAGATGATGAAAATGTTTGCAGATCTGAATCTTATTGGTATGGATATCATCGTTGACTACTTCGAAAGTCCGAATGAGCAGGTCAAACGGGAGCAAGAGTTTTTAGACCTAAAAAATCGAACCTTAGAACTGCGTGAACTATGGGCAGGCCGTCTGAAGACTGCTGAAAATAAGGATGTCCGTGGTGCCTTGAGTGAGCTGGACAAGATGATAAACGCAGTACAGGGTCTTATCGATGTTATCAATCGTGGCGAAAAAGAAGGCGTTGTTTATGCAAAATTCGATGAACAGATCGATGGTGCGAAGACTGCAGGATCGGAGCATATTCAGATTCTGTCACGTCAGGCTGAGGAGGAGTTTGCGTCTACCCAAGAGCGGATGAATCAAATATTCCAGAATGTTTCAGTGGTTCTGCTGATGTCATTCGTTGGGTCCTTCATATTTCTTCTTTTTGTGGCAACCCCGATTATCTTAGTGTTGGGCAGAAACATGACGGAACTATACCATCGGCTCTCTGAAATTGTGCTCTCTCTGCAGAACCATAGTTCTCTCCTCGCTGATACCTCGCGACATCTAGCCGATTCAGCAAGTAAAACAACTGAAACGATTCATGAATCTGTCAGTTCGATGACAGAGATGAGTGCTATGTTGGCCCAAACATCTCGGAATGCCCATGCTACAGCTGAGTTATCACGTCACGTGTTGGATCAGTCTCAAGAGGGTGTGCATGTGATGGAAGATATGTCTGCATCCATGAAGTCAATCACCGATTCGAGCGCCCGCCTGAAGGAAATCGTGCAGGTGATTGATAACATTTCGGCAAAGACGAATGTGATCAACGATGTCGTTTTTAAGACGCAACTGCTGGCTGTTAATGCATCGATCGAAGCTGCACGAGCAGGTCATCATGGCAAGGGTTTCTCGGTAGTTGCCAACGAAGTTGCAAGTCTAGCAGCTTTATCAGGAAAAGCATCTGCCGAAATTCGTGAACTACTTCATAATTCATCGGCTCGAGTGCAGGAGATCATCGGTGGAACGAGTTCCTCGATCCACGATGGTGAGCGTGCAAGTCAACGTTCCTCCTCAGCATTTAATACCATCGCAAAGTCGGTATCTGGAATCTCAGATAAAGTTGAGCAGATCACTATCGCATCAAGAGAGCAAGAGGTGAGTGTCTCTCAGAACTCGACTGCGATGGGTCAAATGAATCGGGTCGCCTCAGCGACCAACGAGATGGCACAGCGGAATGCGCACTTGGGCCAGGAGGTCCACGATCTGGCGAGGAACCTGAAAATGATCGAACGAGCCTTGCAGGTGATTGCTACCGGCCATGAAGAATCCCAAAATCGAAGGAAAGGTAAGATGGCCCGTTCGAGGGTGGAGCGTATTCTGACTGGTACTGATGAACGTTCTGAAAAAGACGAACATCACGAAGAGAGTGAGGAGTTCCCCTTGAAGAGGTCAGCATGAGCTGGGCTAGCTTCGATGATGAAGATATTGACATCATCATGGGACTTGCTCGAGAGCTGACGGGTACTCAGGTTAATCGAATGCAGCATAGCGTTATCATACAGAATATTGCCAGTCGATTGGCTGAGCTCAAGTGCCGTAATCTAGAGGATTACCTTGTTTATGTGGAGCAGCATGACGCTGAAATACCACATTTGCTGTCGGCAGTCACGATACACACCACAAGTTGGTTTCGAGAACCTCAGGCTTTTGAGAGATTCGAAGAGTATATCACCGAGTTTCATAGACGTCAGACGGGTAAGCCCTTCAGTCTTTTGTCTATGGCCTGTAGTACAGGCGAAGAGGTCTACTCGTTTGGTGTGCTCTTGGAGCGTTTTCGTTTAAACAATCCTGGATTCGACTATGAACTCGAAGGTTGGGATATCGATCCTCTGTCGCTCCATACCGCGCGTCAGGCAAGTTATCAGATTCAGAGCCTTAGTGCTGTAACGGACCGGTATCGGCGGGTCATCGAAGAAGTGATAGGTCCGAGAGGTTCCGTGATCAGCATTCCACCTGCGATCGTGAAGCGCTGTCGCTACAGAAGAGTAAATCTTACCCAGCCTCCTGCAATCGATAAGACTTTCGATCAAATTGTATGTCGCAATGTGCTGATCTATTTTTCAAACGCGATGATCGAAAGGCTCATGCACTTTATCAGAGTATCTCTTGCGGATAGTGGACGATTTGTGTGTGGCGTCAGTGAAACGAGTGCGGTTAAGCCGGAGCATTTCCTGTCACTTGGCCAATCAACTTATCGAGCACTGCCCAAGACTGCCAATCACATGCGTGATAGCACCTACTTATGGGGCGATCGGACTGCAAAAAAACCGCTGATTCAAGAGTACGATGTCCAAGCTCTACGCTTCGGGGGTAAACCAGAACTGATTCTTTTCGGGGCAAGTACGGGAGGAACAGAAGCTTTGCATCAAGCTTTAAGTAAGATGCCTGCAGATTGTCCGCCTCTGATGATCGTTCAGCACATCGCGGCGAGTTTTGCTGGAGACTTCGCCCGACGTTTAGCTGCCTCTGCGGGCTTATGTCTGTCAGCCATGCGCGACAATGAGCGACTGCTTCCAGGCCATCTCTATATTCCACTCGACGATTATCATGTGGGAGTGCGCTCAAGCGGTGAAGAGCTAAGGCTAAAGATTAGCCGAAATCCCCCCATCAACAGTCACCGTCCAAGCGTCGATCACATGTTTCACTCGGCTGTGAGTATGAGAAAGCGAGTATTCGCTGCTCTTCTCACAGGCATGGGGAAAGATGGAGCTCAAGGCTTACTTGCCTTGCGCCAGGCAGGTGCCATCACGACTGCTCAGAGTGAGGCTAGTTCCGTGGTGTTTGGGATGCCTCGCGAAGCGATTCGATTGGGTGCAGCTGCTTTTGTTGGAAGTCCGCTTGAGATCCGGCGGAAGTTGGATCAGCTGCTTAAAAAAGAGACTCAAGACTTTGAACCTAGCGGTAAGGCCGTCTAAAAACAATAGCTGGTTCACGATCGATTTCCCCGCGACCATGCTAAAGCAGTTGTTTGACGATGATGCGCTCGAGTAGACCTGAACCCTGGGAAAAGCTCGGCGACTGAGTATGAACCAGTGTTCGGGTTCCATCCGCCAGACATCCAGCAGCTCGTGACGTGATGCATCGCTCAATAGCAAGCTCAGGCAAAGGACAGAGGGGCTCGCAGCGAGCTAGCCCCTCACTGACATCCGCGTATCAACTGCATGCAGGAGGCAAGACTTATTTGCAAAAATTGGTCGATACGGTCCCGACGGTATCAATTTTAAGCCAACCGTCGGAGCTGCGCTCCACGACGCGAAGGTAGCTCGACTGGCCTAGGACAGCGACGACAGGGGCCTCATCGCTTGCGCTTGCGTAGAGTTTAGAACCTCGGACATCACCCAAGCGATCCGAGCTATCGCTGACCGATGTTCCGCTGTGACAGGTTTGCAATTGGTTTCGACACTCAGTTTTGCTGTTCCGAATGTATCCCGAGAGTCGCACTGTGGCACGATTAGCGGGAGCCTCCCGAAGCGGTTCGAGACGGAGGTCTGTGCCGACGCTAATCGCCGCGAAAGTGTCCGAGCTTTCGTCCCAGTAGCGTAGGTTCACGTAACCGTTTGGCTGAGAGGCCTGAGCCTTGCACGTTTTCAGGGTGTCATTAAATGGTGCGAGTATCCAGTTGGTGTTAGGCCGAGCATCTGCCGTCAAACTCTCGGCAAAGAGTTCACAGGCCTGTGGACCTCCCGAGATGACTCCTAAGACTCCCCAGGTGCCGTTGACAAGGCGATAGGTAGGTCCGCCAGAATCGCCGCCACAGACTGCGGAACCAGTCGGCTGCGAATTGAATTGGAGAATCGAACGAAAGACCTGTCCGTCGCTGTAGACGATCTCGTCCATGAAACGCGTGAACTTCGTTTTTCCCCAACGCAGGTACTCACCCCAATTCGTTGCCTGGGAGGTCGTACGGCCATAACCTGCGATCACCACTTCGTCACCCGCATTCAAACGGACGCTGGCTGGATGGATCGGGGCTACCTCATAACTCGCTGGGATGGAATCAATCCTGACGACCGCAAGATCGAGCTTCGGATGAACTCGAGGTGTGCCACGTGCCATGCGGCCGAACTGACTGCTTCGCATATCGGGGCCGAAACGGACGATGATATCCGAGGCAACAGGTGAATCTTTCACGCAGTGGGCGGCTGTTAGGATCTTGTCTGGTGCCACAATCGTACCTGAACACGTGGTGTAGCCGCCGATATCGAGCATGACGGTCGACTTTCTCACAATGTCCGGCGCGGACTGAATGCTGGATTCGGAGCGGACGATCTTAGTCGCAGAATCTTCGGATTGGATCTCATCCGAGCGTCCGCAAGCGTTCAGCGCAAGGAAGGCTAGGGAGACAGCGAAAGGCTGAGTCAAACGCATAAAAACCTCTCGGTTAAGTAAAGAGCGTAGTACAGTTGCCTTGCGAAACGAGAGATAAGGATCGCCTCAGTGTTCCAAAGCCTTTACCCACCTGCCCTGCACGAGCTCGCTTTTGTTTAGGATTACCAGAGCCGACGTGTAACCGCAAGCGACCAGAGGGATCCCGCCATTAAACGATTTTGCATCGATTCGAATAAGCCATACAAATGAATGACTTTCCTGTGTATGCCTCTTTCGCGGAGTGAAAGACGCCTGCCTCCGTGAGGCATGAGGCAGTTTCGTCTGAGTCGCCTTCCACACTCTGCGAAGTTGAGAACGAGAGGGTGACCGGCGCGGACACTCAAGGAAGGAGGTCGTCGGTGCAGGACAAGGCGCTCGTGTCGAAGCTTATGCCGACGTAGCAAGCGTAACCTCGGGCCGACTCTATCGCGACGCAAGCATTGGAACCACTGAAGGTCTGGCCTGCGAAAGTACAAGTTGCGGGGGCGTATTGAAAGGTGCAGAAGCGGGGTTCGCATGCAGAGCTTGGGGTTACTTCTTCAATTGGAGCTTCGGCGCTTGCATCGGATTTCGACACTTCATCGGCGATAGAAACGGTTGATACAAAGAGACAGGCAGCAAAGAAAGTCAAAGTCTTGTTGATCATATAAACTCCGGTTGATCCTTGTTGGTTGAACTCGTAGGGCCGCTTTATACTCATTTCTGCCGGTAAAGAAAAGACCTCGTCAGGATTTTCTGGAACACGCTGAACAACTCTTCTTGCTACCAGACGACAGACTGTTCTGAATTATTGAGACGTTTGATCTCAATCGCTTGGCGAGGTAAAATTCTGGTTTTTCTAGCATTGTGAGTCAAGCGGACCCGGGAAAAGGCGGAGCCTAATGGGATCCTGGTTGCGATTGAGGTCGATGCTGGGTGCTCTCAGACTGAAAGAACTGCGGTTCTGACCGCATGTCCTTTGGAATCCCCAAACGCCGCTCCAATTGCGTGACTTCGGACGCAATATCCGTAGCGCGAGCAGACCAGTCGAACTCCGGAAATGGGGTCTCCTGGTTGGCCATCACTTTCAGGTAGGTATGTCCGTACCATGTGAGCGAGCCTGAGGTGTCACATCCGAAGCTTGCGCTGTAGGGCGATGACGCCGTCATCATCGTTAGGTTAGGCAGATCAGCAAGTGGGCTCCTCTTCGGTTGATCCGTTCTGGTGTCGTAGATAAAGCCTCCACTATAGCAAGACTGGAGGATCACGTACTTCTTGGTTTCTGGAGCACTTTGTAAGGCGCCTGCTAGGACGCTTGGCGTGAGAGCCGTTTCTGAGGGGCAGGAGGTCTTATCCTTCATATCGAGATGAAGCACCGTTTCCGGTTCGCTTGGACAATTGGCGGTCTTGGTGAAGTGCTCGGCTGCGTTACCATGCGAACTTGCATAGAGATAAAAGTAGGATGGCTTGTTAGCCAGGGCTTGTCGTATAGCAGCGACGACCGACTTTCGATCTGCCGGACCACAGATTTTGAGGAACTCCTGCAGCGAATCAAATTGTTTCTGATCTGCAAAGTAGCGAATCAGGTTCGGTTTGGCGTAAAAACAAGCAATCTCTTCCGGCTTAAGGCCTCGCTCCTGAAGCCACATCCAATTGTATCGTAGTTCTTCACCGAAGTTGGCGGCTGTGGAGCTTCCTGCTATCAGTACAGCTTTGATAGATGCTCCCAAGGGTACTTGCCTAAATCCGAAATCAGGGGGCTGACTAGGCAGCTCTCTGAGGATCCTAGCCAAAGGTTTGACAGCAGAAGCTCCCTCGGCAGATGCGTAACGCGCTTGGCCAGGGTAGTAGAGACGAAAGGCAGGGAAGCCCATCAAGTCAAGCTGCTCCCTGAGTTCTTCGCGTCCTGTAAGATTAATCTGCGCCACAAGAAGGCGACCTTTACCCTCGGAGGCTATCTCTGCGAGCTCCGGCCTGATTTTTTTACAGACCATACACCAGTCTGTCATAAACTCGACCAGTACGGGTCGCTTTTGACCTTCGATCTCGAGCTGCGGAAGGAGCGATAGATCGACGGCAAGCAAATCCCCTCGGAGGCCCGCGACCTGCGCTTCTTCGAGGGTCGATACCGGCGTAACTGTCACACAAGCACTCTGCAAAGATAGGAAAAACAAAGACAAGGCTAATAGAAATCTCTGCACCTTCATCCCCTCGATTCGGAACATTCGGTTTCGCCCCTCCCTTCTACTCGGGGACAGAAGTTCTGGCAATGAGGGATAATCTAAAGCGGTTATGAAGCCGAAACCTTTGAGAGTTTTTTCGCTCCTCTGTCTCCTGGCTTCGTTAGAGGTGCCAACATTCTGGCGTGTTTGAGGAGGGACAGGGAGATCAGTCGTTCACCAACGCCGAACTGTCCAAGCCCTCCCGGTGCAGGCGTCGCAACACTGACAAGTGTCGAACCATCGATCGCTCCTTGGGGCTACTTTTTGATTAGGGCCACCCCTCTCTATCGTCGCTTTAGGTTTTAGGTTTTGTCACGCAATTCAAGCATCCAGGGTTCTCCACTTTTTGATTCGAGTCTGATGCATAAAGTTTCCTCGTAGAGCTTGATGACTCGATCGTGCGGATAGGCCTTGCTGAGAACGTGAGCCTGGTCATAGGCGGATGGCCAGGCACACTCTAATGCGGCTTTTAGGAGTGCTTCGTAGGCCTCCCTTGGAGCGAGAATTCGGAGTTGCTCTGGGGTTTTGGCATCCAATACTTCCCAAAGTTCAACGGCTGTTTGCCGACCTTTAAGGCGGACGGGACCGATGCATCGCCACTGCCAAGATGCGATCTGGGACAGGGTGCGGCGGAATTCGTCGGATACCAGAAGGGCGGCATCGAGCTGTCGGCAAGCCCCCTCGATTCTGGATGCAACATTCACGGCATCGGACAGGACGGTAGCATCGAAACGCTCGGACTCGCCTAAGGTCCCCAGTATGGTCTGACCGAAGTGAAGACCGGTCCCGAGCTGCAGGTCCTTTAACTTGCGGGTGCTATGATGCATAGCGAGTGTTGCGTTGAGTGCATGATCCGCAGACTCCGGGAAGAGAGCCATGATACCATCACCGATATACTTATCGATAAAGCCACCACCTTTGCGAACCTCAGGTCCTATGAGTTGATAGCACCGATTGAGCCATTCGAAGGCAGCTTGTGGTTGCATCAGCTCGAGTGATGTACTGAAGCCACGTATATCTGTGAAGGCGATGGTGATTGCATGAGCACGAGCCATGCCTAAACTCAGTTCGGCGATGTGCTCACAACCGATCAACTGAAGCATCTCAGTCGGTACGAAACGTCTCATCGCACGCGAGGTGCGGGCTAGATGGAGATGGGCATTCAAGCGAGCGATGAGCTCAGCCTTGGAATACGGTTTATGAATATAATCGCTAGCTCCTGTTTCAAATCCCTCGACCAAATCACTCACCTGTTGCTTGGCCGTGATCATAATGATAGGGAGCTCGTGAGCTCCATACTGCCGCCGTAAGATCTGGGCTACCTGATATCCGCTCATTTCGGGCATCATCACATCGAGCAGGACAGCGTCGTAAGGTCCGTCTTGTGCAAATTGTTCGAGCGCCTGACGCCCGCTATCGGCAAAAACCAGCTCATACTCTTCATCACGCAGGTAGCGATCAACCACCCGTTGGTTAAGTTCCTCATCATCGACCACTAGTATCCGTGGGAGTCGATCCGTCCTGGGCTGGATCGCTGTGGAAATAGGCTCAGAGTAATGTGTGCCGACGGCGACTTTCATGGTCGGCTCTCTCCTCAGCTCACGGTTCACATTGAGTCTCACATGTTCTTGATTCGTCTGAGTGCGGAGAGCTGGCATTGCGATCACTTTCGCCTCGCCAGCCGGCAGGACGAGGGTCACTTCCGTACCTACCTTGAGAGTTGATGTCAGATGGAGCTCGCCACCTTGAGCTTCCATGAGCCTATAGGCAAGCGCCAGGCCGAGACCTGTGCCCCCCTTGGCTCGCGTCACGCTGCCATCACCCTGCTCGAAGGCTTCACGCGAACGGGCTATCTGCTCCGGACTGATGCCCTGGCCGGTATCCTGAATCCGCAAGACGACGCGCTGATCAGTCTCGCCGAAGCTGACAAGAACATGTCCCTCTCGGGTGAAACGGAACGCGTTCGATAGAAGGGCCGTAAGCACCTGAAGGGTGCGTTCCCGGTCGCCCTTGACCCAGAGGACATCTCGGTTCTCAACCTTCCAGGCTACTCCGGCATGACGATCACGTCGATCGATGGAATGAAGAGCTTCCTCAATCAATGGGAGAATGTTGAAGTCTTCTAGCTTGAGTTGTAGAGCACCCTGTTCCGTCTCCCCGAAGTCCAAGATGGTGTCTACGAGTCGGGCGAGCCTTCGTGAGGCGTCGAGCATAGCGAGCAGAGTCTCTCGGTCCTGAGCTTCGATTGTGTTCGATTGGAGAAGACCTTCTGCCATTCCTTGGAGACCATGGATGGGTGTTCGAAGCTCGTGGGAGGTATTGGCTAAGAATTGACTTTTCACGGCATTCAATCGAACTTGCTCTAGTCTCGAGGCTTCACTGGCAGCCAAAGCATGGCGGTGCAGGCGCAGTTGTTGGATCTGGTTACCGACGCGGAGCAATAACTCGGGGGCATGAATAGGCTTCGAGAGATAGTCGTCAGCACCCAACTTAAGCCCATGCAGCTTATCTTCGTCACTGGCCCGAGCAGTGACCAGGATCACTGGAATTGCCATGAGCTCAGGGTCATTTCGGATGAATCTCAGAACATCCTCACCCGAGGTCCGTGGCATCATCAGATCGAGCAACACCAAGTGGGGGGGATCCTGCTTGAGGCATACGAGGGCTTCTTCTCCAGAGTATGCGAGACTCAATCGATAGCCACACGGGCTCAAAATAGCTGCGATCAGTTCGGCATTATGGGGGTGATCGTCGACGATTAGCAGGTGCCACACTTGCCCTGCATGGTCCTGAGACTCTTCGATCTGTCCTTGCCCTAACGGGAGGATGAGCTCAGATTGGTCGGACACTTTGCCTTTTACAGCTCTCTCCTGGATATGCCCTTCGATCGAATCTACACTCAAACGGGGTATCATGATCCTAAAGCAGGAGCCCTTCCCCAACTTTGACTCCAGTTCTATCCTGCCCCCCAACAGAGTGACAAGGTCTTTGACCATGGCGAGGCCAAGCCCTGTGCCTTCGAAGCTTCTTGCTGCACCGCGTTCCACCTGTGCAAACTCTTCGAATATATGCTGCTGCTGATCTTCGGCGATTCCGATTCCAGTGTCGCGGACGGTGAGAGACAAGATGGTAGAATCGGCTTTGAGGCTTAGTTCAACGTGATGGGGCCGGTTTGGTTCCCGGAACTTGAAGGCATTGCCCAAAAGATTTCTGACGATCGTGAAGACTTTATCGTAATCGGTGATAAAGCGAGGGTCGGTAGCCTCGAAGCTCGAGTGATAACTGAGATCTGGTGCCTTCAAGGCTAGACCTTCTGCGAGGTGATCGGCATCTTCTTTGAGGTCGTTGAGTGTGAAGACACAGGGTTCAATTTTTAGCTGGCCTTGATTGGACTTCGCAATATCAAGGATCGTATTGACCTGTAGAAGCAGGCTATCAGCTAAACGCCGAACCTTCTGCAGTTGAATCTGTGCTGCCTCGGGGATAAGACCATAGCGATGCTGTTGAATTAAATTGATAAAGCCGATGATACCGTTGAGTGGAGTCCGTAGTTCGTGGGAGGTGTTTTGAAAAAAATGGGTTCGAGTTTTTTCTTGCTCCTTGATAGCGTCCAGTAGTGCCTGATTAAGGCGATCATGCGCAATGGCCTTTTTAAAGGTCACAGCGAACTGTTGAGCATTCACCACACAGAGGCCTAGAATCAGACTTATATGGGCCAGAAAGATTTGGTTGAGCTGTTCCGATATGTCTTGCTTCATGTGCATGATCACAAGATCACCCTGAAAAATCAGGTTGCCAAGGGCACCAATCAGCAATGCGTAGCTGCCAGGGATGTTTTTTCGCATCGCCACGACCAGCATCCAAATGGTAATGGCCGCACAGTAAACGAGGAGGAGCGTGAAGAGGATACCTGGTACCCAATAGAACTCAGCCAAGATGAAGTAAGGTACAAAGATAAGCGCTGATATCATTTTCCACCTGAGATTGGTACGGCTCTGCTGGAAGCGACCGAAGCTTTCAAAGAGAAACAGTATCAGGAAGAGACTTGCAGCAAGGTTGCAGTGCGTAAATAGTCGAATCGCGCGGAAAAAAGGTATATCCCCAAAGGTTCCGATGAAATTCATGAGAGTGAAACTAAGGGCAAAGAATGCCAGATAAAGAGACGAACGCGCTCCCTGATGCATAAGGAACATGAGGAGATAAAACAGGAAAACAGCTAGGGCGATTCCCCCCAGGGTGATGAAGGTGTACCTGATCTTGACAGTAAGCCTTTCGATCTGATCACTATCGCCGAAAAACATATAGGGAAGGTTGATGCTTGATTGACCATCGACAAGCGCTGATCGCGCATAAAGGTAAAGTATGCTATCGGTAGCAGAACCGAGATGCTTTGGGTGAGCATCGATGAGAGAGAGAGGGGGCTGCAATGCGTATGTGGGGCTTGGGCGTCCTGGATCAAGTGTATGCTTGGATCCATCAGGCCAGCTTTGATAAATCTTGAAGTAATGAAAAGATGTTTGAAAGGTAAATGCAAGAGGCCGCTGCTTTGGATTGGACAGTCGAATCACGAATGTCCCCGAAGTCACAGGCTCAGGGCGCAACTTGGGCGCAAATTCGGCACGGATAGTCCGCAAGGGGTGCTGCCGAACCAAATCGAGCCATTCCTGATCGTTCATGTAGCGAGGTTCTAACTCGACTCCAGGAACAAAGACGACTTCACCCTCTACTCGGTACCCGCCATCTTCCGCCATTTGACTGAGGTCGAGGACCCCCGCCTGCATCGAGTAGGTTTGCTCGTTCCAAAAACGTAGGCTTGTCAGCTGGCGAAACCAGGAGGAAGCCTGCGCTTCGGTCGCTAGAAGGCAGAGAGGTAGAAAACCCACGAGCCAGAAGCGCAGGTAGGCGCAAAATCTATGTCTAGATGCTGCACTCATATTGCTCTCATCGTTAGGCTTTCGGTAGGTAGAGGTAAGGTCAAACGAAAGCAAGGATGTCCTCGCTCACTATCGTAGACGAGATCCCCACCTACCTCCTTAAGGATTCGGCGAGACGAGTAGAGTCCTATTCCATTGCCTTTTTCGCCTTTAGTGCTAAAGCCTCGCTGAAACAGCCTCTCCTGCACGTGAATTGGAATAGGTGATCCAGCATTTTCGATGGAAATAATGACGTTTTTCGGCTCACGTTCGACTCGAACACGGATCCAAGCTTCCTCGATGTTTTGGCTAGACATAGCCTCGTAGGCGTTGAACACCAGATTAACAAACACCTGGGTCAGAGCGCGCGGCTTGATCATGACGCTCAACTCGGGGATGATGGCGTCCAACTGAAATGCACGCTTCCGGAGTCTAACCCCCACCAGCCCCATGCACTGATTCCAACTTTCGGTCAGTGTCGTGTAGCCTATCGTTTCATGTTCCGTCCGGGTGAAGTTCAAGACGTTGCTGCTGAGATCTTGGCTTCGCTTCATCTGAGAAAACAAGATGCGATACTGACTGAATATCTTTAGCAGACTTTCGAGCCTCGCGAGATCCTGTTGGTCCAGAGATTTCATTCGTCCCCAGATCTCTCCGAGCTGCTGATCGTTAAGGTCAAGCTCGATCAGATTCTGTTTTATTCGGTTTTTTAATCGGAAGAGTGGATCGCTGCGATCGATATCCAGCAAACGCCTGCGTTCGTTAAGCCCAGTCAGTGCTAGGTCGCTCACCAGGGCTTTCGCTGTATACATCTTTATATCGTCGCTGAGGTTGATGGGGGCGAGTGCTAAGCGACTGTCTTCGGCTGTGATGTCTTCGATGCTCGTGCTTCCCTGGATGATGTTCTTCAGTTCATGAGTCAGATCACTGAAGAGTTCGCCGAGTTGGATCATCTTGTCCTCCTGCGCTGAACGCTCAACGAGACGTAGGAGGCGATGTCGCTCACTCATGTTGCGGACCCGCAGGCGAAGTTCTTCTGCAAAAATAGGTTTGGGGAGATAGTCGTCTGCACCGAGCTTTAAGCCAAGGATGCGATCCTCTTCACTCGCACGAGCGGTGATCAATATCACGGGAATCTCCTGGAGCAGAGGATCCTCACGCATCGCTTTAATCACATCCTCTCCCGACATCTCTGGCATCATCATATCTAACAGCAGGAGATGAGGCCGTTTTTTGCGCATTTGCTCGAGACCTGCGCGACCTGAAACGGCATGATCGAGGTTGTAACCGTCGTTTTTTAAGATTTCTGTGATCACTTCGCAGTTGATTTCGTTGTCATCGATGACAAAGACTTCCCAGCCTTCACCTGCTTTCTGAAGAGTCACGGGAGGCGAGGACACATCCTGGGCAGGCACAGCTGCACCCACGTGCACCTCGCGGACCTGGTCCTTACGATCAGGTATTGAACTGACAAGTGCCGATTCGCTCATTCGAGGGATGCGGATTCGAAAGGTTGTGCCCTGACCAACAATACTGTCAAAGGTCAGTTCGCCTTGCATGAGTTTAATCAGATCACGCACCATGCTGAGCCCTAGCCCAGTCCCCTCGTAGGCCCGTCGCGCGTCACCCTGAACCTGGCCGAACTCTTCAAAGATCTTGTCACGGAAATGCTCTGGAATTCCAATGCCCGTATCGCTCACCTCGATACTCAAGCCTTCACTATCAGCTTGAAGATAGAGAGCTACCGCGTTGGGACGATCGGGTGCACGAAACTTGAAGGCATTTCCGAGGAGGTTCCGGATGACTGTATAGATCTTGTCTCGATCGCCAATAAAATCAGAGGTCTCACAGGTGAGCGAGGAGTTGTAGCTAAGCCCCGAGCTTTTCATTGTCAGTCCTTCCGACAGATTATCAGCCTCGACTTTGAGTTCATCGAGTGAAAACTGGTGAGGACGAAGACTGAGTTCGCCGCGTTTCGATTTCGCGAGATCAAGGATGGTGTTCACTTGAATCTTCAAGCCCTCAGCTAGTCGGAGAGCTTTGCTGATTTGCTGGGTCGCAGCTGTTGAAACCGAACCGTAGCGTCCTTGACGTACAAGATCGAGAAAGCCGATGATACCATTGAGGGGTGTTCGGAGCTCATGCGATGTGTTGTGGAAGAATATGGTTCGTGCCTTTTCTTGCTCTTCGAGATCGGTCAGTAGCTTTTGGTTGAGTTTGTCATGTTCAACAGCTTTACGATAAGTAACCGCAAAGTCTTTCGCGTTCACGAGCGCTAGACAGATGGCCATACTTAGGTTGCCAAAGACGGCTGCTAAACCGAAGTCTGCATTGATCTCAAGGATGAGATTATGAATGACAACAAATTGAAATATGCTATTGAGAAGGGCACCTGTGATGAGGTAGAGGGTACCATTTAACTTGTGCCGAACACTGACTATCAAGGTCAGTGCCATGAGACTGAAGGCGACCACATAGGTCATAAGAAAGAAGATACTCACAATCGCAGCCATTTGCAGCACGGAGAATACGAAGTCACCTGCAATGACGACTACGATCCCGATTGCTAGATTGTGGGCGATCGAGCGCCGAATATAGCGTCCGATCCGTGTGAGCATATAGGCCATCAGGCAGCCGATCGCCAAGTGATTCGATAAAGAAAAAAATTCAGTAGAAATTCCCGAAGAAAAATAAGTTCCAAAAAAGTAATGAAATGCGAGATAGGCTGAGAAGAGAGAATAGAGACTCAAGAAGAGGGAAGATCGATCTTGAGTCCTGAACATATAAATGAAGGCATAAAAAAGTGCAATGACAAGTAGGCCCCCTCCGATCGTACCAAGAGCGAAATAGGAAGTGTGTAGGGTTGGATAGAGTTGGTCGAGCCTGGCAACAAAGATTTCCTGAATGTTTACGAAGTTTTGATTCGCCAGGTTGGATGCAGCTGCCTGGATTAAGACTACAAAGTTACCATCCACTTCAGCCCGCACCATCGGTGCACGATAATCAGAAATGAGTCCCTCGGGTCCGATGGGCTTGTCGATGTTGCCAATGGAATCGACGAGGTTCACACGGTTTTGGTCGATGATATACATGCGGTAGGGATGCATCTTCTGGCGAAGTTTAAATTCGAGTTGGGTTCTCTCAGAAAATTGAAATCGCAGGATAAATGTTCCGGACTGTGACAGGGCAGTATGAATTTTACGTGGAAAGACAGTTTGATTCATTGGTACCCATGCTGCAGGGGTCGGCAATGGGGTTTGGTTTTTCAAGTGATCGCGTATCACTTCGGGGTCAAGGAACGTATCAGGGTAAAATGGGACGAGCCCTGCAACTCGGAACCACTCATCGGATCCGAGATGTGTGAGGTCGACGTTGCCATCCCGTGTTGTGATGACCTGTTCGTTGCCGAATCTCAAGGTGACAATTTTCTCGAGCAAACGAGCCGGTCTCTGCTCCGACTGCGCCCATGCCTCTGTACCCAGAATGAGGAAAACAGACATGCAGAAGAGAGACTGGATCAACTTTCGACTCTCATTTACTCTTGGCACGAAGTCCCAATATAGGGCAGCTTTGATTGTTGGCTGAAAGAGAATGGACAAAAGAACCTCCCTCCATCCAAGGAATAGACTTGGAGACCGAACGTTCGTTACCCGCATTTTGGATCGAGTCACACGACACCCCTCGACGAACTCCATGGTCGCTCAGATGAAAGTAGTAAACCCCTTGTCGACTCGGTATCGGTAGTCTGGCTAGCGAGATCCTTAGGATCCACTTCGGGCGATACGCGCCTTCGCATGGGCGAACTCACTCCCGATTCGACTACTCCACACGAGACAATCTCTGCGTATCTCGCCTCGGGTCCGCCCTATCGTTTGTTGGTCCTGGCTCTAGCGCCACTGGGTCGTGCTCATGAGTGGGTCTATAACGATCCACCGTTCACTTTCTCAGAAACGCATGTTCGCGCGGCGCTTCAGAGCTCTATTCGAAGAGACCAGACTGTTTCGAAACGTTTCGAACCGCAATTCCCACGAGAGACTTGCCAGATTTGCGCTAAACGGAGGTGATATATCCTCATCTCTAGCCCCAACCGCTTGGTTCGGATGAAGGCGAGCAAAGATACAGTCGACGTGCGAGTTGCTCGGCTTGATCGTTTCAAAAAAAGATGAAAAAAAGCGATAGACTGGGGCCTATTTGGGTCAAGGTGGGCTTTGCATCAAAGGACGATCGCAGGCACTTAGGTTGGGAAATCGAATGATCCAAGACCCTTGGCACCCCTAAAGGTCAAACTTTTTCCGACACCCTAAAGCGTCATTTTCGTTTGTCGCTGCGGGGTGTTTGACTCCATGATCCGTCCTGAGGTCCGGCATGGAGGATACGACCTGAGCAGATGTTGTCTTAAGTCGTCCAGGACTTGCAATTCCCGGTAAATCCGCTATAAATGCGGCCTCACATTAAGTTGAAAAAGGTGGCTTTATGCTCCGTTGGTTGACGGTCTCTTCCCTTGCCCTTCTGGCGATTCAGGCTCCCTCAGCTGTCGCCGATGACTGTGCGTCTCTGATTGGAACCTGCGAATACTACAGCTGCATTGATCAGGAGCGCCTTAGCTGCGGTACTGAAGGCTATGCATTGGGTTACGGGAAGGTTTATTGTGAAAAGTTTACGGAGATGAGCTTTGCTCCATCACGCACCCCCTTGGAGGCCGAACTGTTTCCGGCTTCGGGTTCTGCATGGCGAGATGGCGTGCGCTCCTGTCTCCAGCAGGAGCTTGAGAGCTACTTTGTAAACACGGCTAGTCCCCATTGCAGTGAATTGCGGACCTTTGCTTTTGACTCTCACCCTCGTTGTTACACAGCCGGGCCTTCGTTTTGCGAGTTGAGTCCAGAGAATGTCGTTCGCATAGGCTTGACCATACAGGCCGATCTGCTCACAGGGGAAAGTCAAAGGCAGATCCGTGATACGGCATCCATTTGCGTGGATCAGCTTCAAGACCGCATCGATAAGGAGTCGGCGCCTTGGATCCGCTGGAAATTGGCCGAATATCAACGAATCTGGCAGCTCGTTGCGCGTGATCCTCTTGGGATCGGACGGTGGCTCGAGCAGGTGCGCCCCCGTTAATGTCTGTAGCCAATCGCTAGCTGCTGAAGCAAGTAGCTCGCGATGTCCCAGATCTGGAATCGGTGACGTACCTTCGCACAATCATGTGTGATTGGGTTGGAATAGCTTGATCTCTTGCGTAGTCACTATCGCTTGCCGTATCACGATGAAGTTAAGACCAGTATGGCTCACGGGTTCAGGGCTCAAGTATTCCGCTCCCTTACAGTGCACGCTGGGAATCTACCACACTAGCAGAACTGGGATATGCTTGTTCTACCCATGACTGGCAATTCGATTGCTGCGGGAAAAGTATGAATCAAGTAAGGATTAGAAACGTTTTGGGACCGTCTGCTGAGTCACTGAAGCTCTATTCTTGCCTGTAAGCTGCTGGGTGGTCACAGGATGTCAAGTCGTTTGACAGCAAACACGATTCGACCCGCCAATAGTCTCTTCAGTTTACACGAGCGGTGAGGCCTGGTACCAAGTTTGCAAACCGGTGTCCTCGTGAAGAAGCCATGAGCTTGAAAAACCTGAACTTGAGGATCTTAATGAGGCACGTAGTCGTCGGTGTTTTAGCCCTTTCTCTTACTACCAGTTTTGCATGCTCGAAGCAGTCGGAATCTGATCTGGACGCTAGCAATCAATTCAACGGTCAGAAAGTTGGCCATTGGTACGAAACATTCACACTGGATGACAGTCTCGACAATTCTTTCATCATGTTTCACAAGCAGAATAAAGACTTGCTGTTAGGAAATCGCAACGATTTCTTACCAGAGACCTTAAAAGGACTCTGGTTCATGGACGGCAATCCAGTGGGCGATCAGACCTTCAATCTAGCCTCGGCCAAGCCAGGCCGGGATGCGAACGAAGACTTCTACTTTGAAGTCAATACACCGACCACTTTTTCATGGACTAACATCAAAGCCAACCACGATATCATCGGTCTGATTGCTGCCGTTAATCTTACGTATTCATTCAAATTCCACGACTGTCCCCCAGATGTCAAACTCGAACGCGAGCAAAAATACGGGATGGAAGACGGGAGCTGTACGGCGACCGATAGAGAATTCGCTGTGATCACTCCTGTGATTCGTGGTCCACTGGGCGAGATACGAGCACCTCGGAGCATTTCCTACTTTGATATGTACCTCCGTCCAAAAACCTCGGACTTCCTGGTATGGGAGCGTCGCTCGAAGGTCTTTGAAGTGGGTGAGCAAATTGTCAACACCATTAGCGCCATCTTTCGTCAAGCAACCAAAGCCCAGGATTTTCACCGTTACAATTTCACCCAGGTCCTCGATAAAGAAGGAGCACCACTCTCTTCGTTGCCAAGCCTCGTCAAAAATGTAAAAGGCATTGCCGAAAAAAATGGGAAAGCACTCGAGAATTTCATGTTCTATGTTTGCTACGAAGGTGCTGAAGGCTGCAATCGAGACAGTCTCTCGGAAACCGGCCCAGTGAATATCGAACCATCACGCAGGATCGATTTCGGAGCACTCCCCGTGTTCTAAGGTTAGTCAGCCTTGTTACTTTGCAAATAGAAAGCTCCCCGTGCTTGGGGAGCTGACAGATAGAATGTATGGCCCCAGAATCACGGTCAAGAGTTCAGAGCTTGGGCCGTAAAGTCGACGAAGCTTCTCAGCGTCACATGCATGAATCGCTGCGCTCGAACAAGGCAGTGAGTCGAAATCCTTCCGACATCCTCTCCGGACACATTCTTATGATTTGGCCTGACCGTTGAGAGTCTTCGGCCAGCAACTGGGGTATGTGAGCTATACCATGTTCGGCAAGGGTGGCTTCAGCGGTGCATCGGGACGCGATGTGCCCAGCCTCTACCCCATTTCTGAACGCTGAAATGGGCATTTCAGAACGGGCATTCATGTCTGGGAATTGTTATGCCACAGGTCTATCCAACCATAGGATATTTTCGTTAGGTATGATAGACTCAAGTATTAGCAAAAAACCCTATAGAAGGGTGCCGCTCGGCATCCTAAATAAGAGACTACATCTATGGCTAAGTACAGGATCGGCTTCGCATTCCTGCTGGCAGCAGTCATGCCAGCTCCAGTTTTGATCGGAGACACTGTCCGTCCTTACATCGTGCTAGATACCTTGACTGTATCCAGAACAGAAACGCGCGAGCATTCTGACTGGCGCCGGACCGATAGTCAGGGGCTCGAAACTCGTTCGATACGGTCTGGTTCTTTGGCGATGTCCCTGTCCTGGCAAGACTGGCTTGCATTCCTTGCAATCGCCCCGGATCCCTCAAGCACTGGTCAGGTGAGTCTGACCTATAAGTTCTTTCCAAAAATGTATCTTGGACTTCTTTACAATCTCAATGATAACAAGACTCAGTCCCCGGATAGTCATCGGCAACAAAATCAGTACGGACTGACCGGCTTCCATCCCTTTGCTCTAGACGATCAGCAGCGCATCAATATCCTTTGGAACATAGCTTGGCAGAGGGTTCGAGGACGTGAAGATCCCGGTAGTGGGTCTCCTGAAGACTTCAAGGGTAGCGGTCAAGTAGCAACCGCGAGCTTTCGCTACGCTTATATCCTTGCAGACAACTTCTGGTACTATCCGGGAGTGCGGTTGGTTCATCAGACATCGCGTTGGGACTATACAAGCACGGAGCTTAATCGTCAAAGCAGTCGGGTGGAGATGATTCCTTTGGGTCTTGCGCTTTTTTTATAAAAGATTCAGTTTATCTTCCTGAACTCAAGGGGATAAGGTTTGCTACATATAACCAGATAGGAAGATATAGAGCTAAATGTGTTTGCTCAAATAACGTCATGTTAGAGCGTTCACGCAGTTTGGTGAGCTGGCTATTTTTCAAAAAATAAGGGATAACGGATGCTAAAAAACATGTTTATTCTCTTGGTCTTTTTTGATCTTATGATCATGCCGAGCTCCCTGTTTGCAGACAACTCGATCACGTTGGTGGCGCCAAACTTTGGAAGGCAATCGACTTTGATTGCAAACTCGATAGCAACAGAGTTAGAAAAAGCCCTTAAGAAGCCCGTGATAGCTAAGTTTATGCCCTACGCTCGCTTGATTGAGGAGCTAAGAAAGGGGAGGGGGGATATCGCTACTTTGATTGCACATCCTGATATCGACGAAGTCACGATTACTATACAACCCGCGTTCTATTATCTCGATTTTGGAATCTATTCGGTTGCCGGAAAGCCTCTTACCGCCGCCGATCTTGAAGCCAAACCCGGCATAGGAGATCTGAGGATCGGCCTCATCAATGGGGTCAGCCCTGTTCTGCAGAAATGGCTAGAAAAGGAGAAGCAAGAGGGTCGACCCAAAAGGATCAATCCTGTGGCGAATAACTCCTTCTCGAGCATCCTTGACATGCTTTTTCTTGGTCGGGTTGATGGTGCGTTTATGCTTAATGTCCCCTTTGCAGCAGAAAACATTAAGGCTAAACGATCACCCGCAAGCTACGGACCCGTGATCCCCCTGTTTTCGACACCTGTTAACTTGAAACTTTCAAAGGCGTCGGTTCACAACAATCCCGAGATGATTGAACAGATGACGAAAGTCATAGAAGATTTGAAGATAAGGAAAGTAGGCGAGATTCTCAAGGAGAAACTTTTAGCTGAATGGAAGTGACGGTCGACTGCTACTTAACCTCGTAAATTGGCTTCAAGGCGAGAGCGGAACACGCGAGACTTGGAATTTTCTTGCGAGTATGCGCTCCTAGACAAGCACTTCATAGCCTGCTTCGATCAATCGTATGGGAAGACACCAATCCCCACTTGCGATCTGTCTAATTGTTACACACTTGTCATCCGATTCATTCGTGTGTTTTCAGAAAAACAATGAGACTCGAGTCCTTCAGAGATTGCAGTCCAAAGAGATGGCTGCTAGTCTAACGTCACACTCATAATCAATTTTCATCATAAGAGGCTGTTTGTGGTTGAAAAGGAACTAAATCGACGGGAATTGTTCTATGTAGCTGGAGGAGTAGCCGGTGGTTTGGTGTTGGGATTCAGTCTCGACACCATGGTCGCTCAGGCCGCTACCCAAACAGAGGCTGCCCATTTTTTCCAATTTGGAACCAGTCCGGGAGTGAACCTGACAGATTGGATCCGAATTAGCAGCGATGATAAGGTGACGATCGTCGTATCGCAGGCCGAGATGGGGCAAGGTATTAGCACGACGCTTCCTGCCATCGTTGCCGATGAATTAGGTGCGGACTGGTCCAAGGTTCATTTTGAGCTCGCACCAGCAGCTCCTGCCTATCGAAATCCACGGCTCAATTGGCAATTTACAGGAAATAGTGAAAGTTTGCAGAGCTTTTCGAAGCTCATGCGGCAGGTCGGAGCTACCGCTCGAACGCTTTTGATCACTGCTGCCGCACAGAGCTGGAAGGTCTCAGTTGATGAATGTACCACTGCCGATAGTCGCGTGATTCACGTGCCATCAAAACGTTCGGCGCGTTTCGGAGAGCTGATTGCCGCAGCCGCAAAACTACCGATACCAAAAGATGCAGCCCTACGTCCGGACGGGGAGCTGAAGTTGATAGGTCGCGCAGTCCCAAGAGTCGATGTACCAGCGAAGGTCGATGGTTCAGCTGTCTTTGGCATTGACTATCGGCCACCAGGACTGGAAGGTCTGGTTTTCGCGGCAATTCGAAGTGCCCGGCCTTACGGTGCTAAGCTCAAAAGTGTGGATAAGGCTGCGATTAAGAGTAAGCCAGGTGTTATAGAGGTGATCGAATTGCCCAATGCTGTGGCAGTGGTTGCGAAAAAATACTGGCAGGCCCGTGCTGCTCTTCAGTCTGCAACTATCAGTTTCGACGTGGGTAGCGATCCGAGTCTATCGAGCGAAACTTTGCGAGCTCGATATCAAAGCAGTATGAAATCTGGCCCATTTGTAACGACAGCTGATCTTAAGCCGCAGCAACCTTTTAAAGCCAGCGGAACTCACGAAGCTACTTATGAACTCCCTTTTCAGGCACATGCTCCTCTGGAACCTATGAACGCTATTGCCCATGTCCAGGCAGGCAAGGTTGATGTGTGGGCACCGACCCAAGGACAGGAGCTAGCCCGCTATGCAGCAGCCGGTGTCGCGAAGGTGGATCCTAAAGATGTGCAAATCTATCGAACCCCTTTTCTCGGTGGCGGATTCGGTCGTCGTTTGATTCCGGACTTTGTGGTTGATGCTGTCTTGATTTCCCAGATCGTCAAGGCCCCGGTGCATGTCATCTGGTCTCGTGAAGAAGACCTGCAACGAGGTACTTATCGACCTGCGACCCTGCAAAGCTTCAAGGCGGAATTAACAAGTGACAAGAAGCCAGGTCTCGTCAGCCAAAAGTTCATTTCACCGACGATCCTCAAGCCAGTCAATCCTCCCTTGGATTTAAGTAAAGGGATCGATCCTAGCTGTCTGGAAGGGACCGGCGAGACTATCTACGGGATCCCAGGCTGGAAAACGGAGTTCCATCTCATGCAAATTCCGGTCCCAACTATGGTTTACCGAACGACAGGCTATGGTCCCTCGCTTTTTGGGTTGGAGAGTTTTATCGATGAGTTAGCGCACAAGGCCAAAGCGGATCCATACCTGTATCGACAGCAACTTCTGGCCAACAATCCGCGGGCGAAAAGGGTGCTAGATATGGCAGCGGAGAAGGCAGGTTGGGGTAAGGCCTTAGCGAAGGGCAAGGGGCGAGGTATTGCCTGTGTTTATGCTTTTAAGACATTTCTCGCCCAGGTCGTCGAGGTCACGGTAAAGGGGCGAGAAGTCCACGTTGATCGTGTGGTCAGTGTTGCAGATCCCGGCCAGGTCTATGACCCAGAGATCTCCGCAGCTGGTATTGAGGGCGGAATTGTGTTTGGTCTTTCGACCATAACAAAGGATGAAATCTTGTTTGCCAATGGCGGGCCAAAAAACGTTAACTTTACTGACTATGATGTTGTAAGGATGAAGGAGTCACCAAGGATAGAAACCTTCTTTATTGAAAGTCCGGGAGTAGAGCTGGGTGGCGTAGGTGAAGTTGGGCCTGTTGCTACACCGCCGGCACTGGTGAATGCAATTTTTGCTGCCACTGGAACCCGAATCCGAACCCTGCCACTGAAAAGAAGCGGATTTACTTTAGTTTAAATTATTCTAAGCTACTTCCGTGGATCGTAGCAGCATCAGGCTTTGTGTTCGTTGGCCTGATCCCCATGAATGTCTGAGCTGAAATACCTTAGGCATGCAGAAGTGGGCCAAAAGCTAGATGCGTAAAGTTTCAAACCCTAGAACGGACAAACGGTCCATGAGCAGCTGGTGTATTTAAGCTGTGACGTCCTTGGGTTACTGCTGGACGCGGACCTATTCATGACGATTGATCGAAGGAGCCTTCCATGAAAATTACTCTCAGTGTGAATAAAAAAGAACAAACAGTCGATGTCGAAGCTGATACTCCATTGCTCTGGGCCTTGCGCGAGGAACTTGGTCTGACGGGTACTAAGTATGGTTGCGGGGTTGCTTCCTGTGGTGCCTGCACGGTCTTGGTCGATGGCGTCGCGGTCCGCAGCTGTGTGACCCCGACATCATCTTTTGAGGGCAAACAGATTACAACTGTTGAGGGTCTCTCAGAGGACCGTCGGCATCGTCTCCAGCTAGCATGGATCGCGGAACAGGTCCCTCAGTGTGGTTATTGTCAGTCAGGAATGCTGATGGCTGCCGAAGCACTGCTACGCGCCAAGCCAAAACCAGCTGAAAAGGATATCGATGATGCGATCACGAATATCTGTCGCTGTGGGACTTATCAGCGCATCAAAACTGCCATTCTGAAGGCGGCTGACATGGCTTGATCGGGTATCCAGGGAGAGTAGAGGGTTTTTTTGAGGGTGAGAGGCCAATGCCTGCTCACCCCTTCGCTGGCAAGACCGATGGCCTAAATCTTTTCCTTTTTGTTCACAAGTCGATTCGAACTCAGATGAGAAAGATGCTCCCTAGGGGAACAAGTTCCCCCCTTCCTATGCAAGGATCAACCGAAGGTTGATGGTAGAGACCTCGATGGTGGGTTGCCCTTTAGCGTCATCCCTTCAAGGTACGATTTCCTTGAAAACATCATTTATATCATTATTTTAGCGTAGGTATTCATGCTTACAAGCAAAGATTCCGATCTTCTTTTGTGAGGAATCTGGAAAACTGTCGCCGTTTTTTGGTCGCACTCCTTACACTGGTGTATCTCAAGACAAGGGGAGGACGTGATGGCAAACTTCTACACGATCCTCATCCTTGCGACTCTGGCATTGACGGCCTGCTCACGTTCGAAAGGTAAAAATTCAAGCTCCAACGACACTACGGAATTCTCACCGGAAATGGAGAGAGCACAGGGGCCTGTCTTGGACCCTACGAACAGCGGTCAGGCTCCACCGGCATGTGCGGGAGGGGAAGGGCAGAGCGAGGCGCGCACCATGTTTGAGGCACCTATCGCTCAAGTCTGTCGGAGTCAGGAGCAGACCCGACGCTGTCAGGCAGGGATCTGGTCGGACTATGTTCCGAATGAATATCAATATTCATCCTGCGTCTTGGATCAGGACGGTGATACTGTCGGAGACGCTGAAGATTGTGCACCGAAGGATTCTGCCGCTTGGCAAGTATTGAATTACAGTTTTCGGGACCAAGATAGAGATGGCATCACCATAGCGGCCGATGGCAGTGTCTGTGCCGGCAAGACTCTGCCAGTAGGCTATTCGCTTGCAGCCTCCGGCTCCGACTGCGATGACGCTCATGCAGCGATCGGCGGTCCTCGTGTCTTCTACCGATACTCAGACTTCGACAGTGACGGTTTTTGGTTCAGGGAAAGCGAGAGTGCCTGCACGCCTAGTCAGGGATTCGCTGCAGCCGAGGTGGCCAAAGATTTGAGTCTCGAATCGCCTCAGACTGCGGCGCGAGATGACGATGCTGACAACGACGGGTCGAGGACGGCATCGGACTGTGCGCCTTCAAATAATCAACTGTGGCAGATTCTTGCCTACACCCACCGCGACCAAGATGGTGACACCTATGGGGTCGCTTCCTCGGGAACGGTCTGTTCGGGTGCCTCTTTACCGGTCTCCTATCGAACAGACCCAGGCAGCGGAATGGACTGCCATGATGGGGATGCAGGTCTTTTTATCAACCGATCCTATGCATACCGAGACCAAGACGGCGACTCCTACACTGTCTCGGCATCCGGGACAGTCTGCTCAGGCGCTTCTTTGCCAGAAGGATATCGAGTCGCGGCCAACGGTAATGACTGTGATGATCAAAACGCGCAAATGTTCGCTCTGGTCATTTACACCCATCGTGATCGCGATGGCGATGGTTTTCGTGTCACTGCCCCGGGAAACCTCTGTCAGGGATCGAACGTCCTGCCAGCCGGTTACTTTACAAGCGCTTCTGTTGTGGCGGATAACGATGACCTATCGGAAGCCACCACATGGAACGCCTTCTCATCCCTGAGGAGCGAACTCCAGGATGGAATCGACTTCAATGGTGATGGCGATACAGACGATAGTTTCACTTTCAACTATATAGGAAATGTGAAGCAGTGGGTGAACTTTATGGACGGTTGTGATGCCCTGAACATGACAGCCTGCTCTCAAAATGCCTATTTTGTTCGTTCACTCGTTTTTGATTCCTCCAATTGTAGTTACAATAACTTCGGCTCCTGGGGAACTTTTTCGGGGCAACAGGTCTGTACAGCGACCGACGCCCAGCGACTCCTGGCGACGGGCGATTCAGCGTGGCCTTCATTCGACGGGTTCATCTACGGTAACAATTCTTGGATCGCGAACCTGAGGATCTATCTGCCGACCACATTCCATGTCGGGGGCGTTGCTGGGGTTCTTGGGCAAGGAGCTACCGTACGAAATCTTGGCTTCTCGGGATTCGTCCATGGCCATACTTTCGTCGGGGGAGTGGCAGGCAAACATTTGGGAAATAATTGGGAGATCTCGACCGATGGAGTGTCTCATTACATCGAAAATGTCATCAACGTGGGAACGATTGTGGGATCCTCAGCCGTCGGAGGCCTGATCGGCAACATAGGCGACGGACGGGTGTTCGGGGTGAGACGATCCGCCAACCATGGAGCAGTGATGGCAGACATCGGGGCAGGAGGACTCGTGGCTGAGGATGATGGTTATGCTCGTCCTGAAAACATCTACAATGTCGGCCCAATTTCCGTCACTGCATTTGGCAGTGGACTCGGTCAGTTTGCAAGGACTGCATGGTCCTACAACGCTGGCTCGCTGACCGAGAACGCTTCAAATCCCCACAGCGGGAATAGCTACTCCATCGGCCAAATCAAAAATGTAGCCGATGGACTCTTTCAGTATTGGCTCGAGGGAGCTGCGACGCCTGATTATGGCCCTCAAGGTGAAGCGAGTTCTAATCCACCCTATCATCAGCGTCTTACTACTACCCAGTTTCGGCAGCAGGCATCCTTCGCAGGCTACGATTTTTCAAGTGTTTGGGCGATCGATGAGGGCATTTCTTTTCCGTGGTTGAGAGCGCTTGAGTGGGCCTATGGTTGTCAGAAAGAGCCCGCTGTCCCCAAGCCAGGAACGAGCTGTCCTTGAGGGCACACGTACAGGCTCCTCTTTGCCTCTAGCCAGCAAAAACAGACGTGGCTGTAAGCTCGTCACAGCTGCAGTCGAAAGAAGTCCTGCCGCCTCGCCCACAGCATCGGCCACGGCAACATAACTTGCACCCTGGCTCCCTTATCCAGACGACCTCAGATAGATGCGGGAAATTTATGGCTGTGCGGCTGATCCCGAGAGGCGATGCCCGTGAGCCTTGCGGGGTAAACCGCGCGGGACATCTGGAAAAAATGTGTTGGTTTGGGGTGGCCGAAACCGTGGGCGAGGCCCTAAAATGTATCACGACGTCAGACTTAGGAGCTTTCAGTATGTCATCCAAATCGGTTCTTGTCACAGGCGGCTGCTCGGGTATCGGCTTAGCTCTCTGTCAGCAGTTTCTAGCAGCTGATTATCGACTCGGGATTATCGATACAGCCACACTTCCTGAGCTCCTTGTCCCGGCGGAGGAGCAAGGCCGAATCATCTTTGTGCAGGCGGCAGCTCAGGATGAAAAAGCCGCCGAGAGTTTGGTTTCAGGCTGCCTGAAAGCCTGGGGTCGTCTCGATGCGCTCATGAACAACGTCGGAGTTTTTCGGCGCATACCTCTTGAGGAGATGAGTTTATCTGACTGGAGGGAGATCTTGGATATCAACCTGAGCTCGCACTTCCTATTTGCTAAGCTCTGCGCCCCAGCATTGAGAGCCACTCAGGGTTCGATCGTGAACATTGCTTCAACCCGAGCTTTACAGTCTGAGCCTCACACGGAAGCGTATGCTGCCAGCAAAGGTGGAATCGTAGCCTTGACCCATGCCCTGGCGATGAGTCTTGCACCTTTCGTTCGGGTGCATTGTATCAGTCCAGGTTGGATCGACTCCCGGCCCGCAGCTAGTAAAATAGCCCAACCACTCAGCACTGCCGATCACGAACAGCATCCAGCTGGGCGAGTCGGAGAACCCGAGGACATCGCTAAGCTTGCATTGTGGCTGAGCGAGCAACAAGGCGGATTCATCACCGGACAAAATTTCGTCGTGGACGGCGGCCTCACGCGGAAGATGATGTACGTGGAGTGATAGAGAATGTTTCGGAAAGACTCCCATGGGTTTGCATCGAGATACTGTCCAGATGCATCCTAGCGTATACGACTGCTCATAGACCGACACTTCAGGGACATGATTTTTGCTGGTACACGAGTCGGTGCCTAAGCTCTTTTGAGAAGTCTTAGGGGAATCAGGAACAACAAGAGGAAAGCTCCATTGAGGACGACATTTCCTGGCAGGTCGGCTGCGAAGGAACCTGTTGAATCCGTGACAAACCAAAAGAGTAACGCCGCTTGCATGGCAGCACGAATCGGTTCTTGAAATAGATCGTCTCGGGCGAGCTTGAACATCAACAGGCCCCAACCCATCATGACCCCTCCCAAGACGGCATTGATAGCATGGGCGTCCGAGCTAAACAGGGCCGGATTCCCATCTATCGGCCATTGCAAGAGATCGAATAGCCACAGCCAAGCGAAATCTGTTGCGGGGTGGGAGCCGAGACCGGCGATTGCGCCTGTGATCACGGTTATCAGGGACGCGAGCTGTAGCCAAGTGAGAAGCTTGGGTCTTGAAAGCTGAAGCATGTCTTGTGAGTTCCTGCGCCGGGAAGGGATCGATTCTAGACTTCTTGTTATTATGGTAGCAGGGAGCCAGTCTGGAGTACAAGAGTTATGCAGGCAAGATGTTGCAGGGCGACATCTTTCCTTGATCTGTGGCTCCCACCTCAGCCTTTTTTGTTTGTATCAGAGAAGTCAAGTCCCATGGATAGTCGTGGAAGAGGCACAGACCACCAAGCGAAGTCGGATCGATGGAGGTCTGGCAGGCTTGACACGCTCTGGGTTGATCCCGTTGCGAGCACTCTGCGGTAAAGATTGAGTGAAGACTTTCCTTGCGCATGCTCTGTGTGTGCACACCTTTTTTTTACTTCTGAGGAACGAGGTCTCTGGTTTAGACTGGGCAGTCTCTCCATAGCAAGAAAGGGTTCCCATGCAGACTTCACGCACTATCGCCGTGACCGGCACCGGTATGTATGTTCCCCCCCATGTCGTCACCAATCAAGACTTGGAAAAGCTCATGGATACCTCAGATGAGTGGATCCAACAGCGCTCTGGCATCAAGGAGCGACGCTTTATCCAAGGACAAAAGGGACCCTCTGATCTAGCTCTCGAGGCTGCGCGCAAGGCGCTTGATATGGCTGGACGGCAGGCACAGGAGATCGATCTCATTATCTTTGCGACACTTAGCCCCGACTATTATTTCCCAGGGGCAGGTGTCTTTCTGCAGCAAGCTCTCGGCTGTGGTACAACTCCTGCCCTAGACATTCGTAATCAATGTTCAGGATTTCTCTACGCCTTGAGCACGGCCCATGCATTTATCGTGTCCGGACAGTACGAGCGCATCCTGATCGTAGGAGCTGAAGTTCATTCGCGGTCCATCAATTTGACGACCGAAGGTCGTGATGTAGCTGTCTTGTTCGGAGATGGAGCGGGCGCGATGGTGCTCGAAAAGAGCCAAGACCCAGGTCGGGGCCTGGTCAACATCCGCCTCCACAGCGATGGCACCTACCGCGATGCCTTGAAAGTCGAATATCCTAGCACACGACAAAGTCCTATGATCAGTGCAGCGACTCTGGAGGCAGGCCAGCAGTTTCCGAAGATGGATGGCCGACTGGTATTCAAACATGCCGTGACCCGCTTGCCAGAGGTTATTCATGCCGTTCTTGCCCCTCAGGGTTTACAACCTGATGCTGTTGATCATTACTTCTTTCATCAGGCAAACCTACGGATCAACGAGGCCGTTATGAAACAATTGAATCAACCCATGCACAAATCTTTCAACAATATCGATCGCTATGGTAACTGTTCTGCGGCGTCGATTCCCATGTGTGTCGACGAAGCGATGCGAGCGGGACGGATCAAGTCTGGAGACCTCCTCTGTATGGCTAGCTTTGGGGCGGGATTTACCTGGGGAGCAGCACTTCTGCGTTGGTGATGGGTTAGCCTTGAGGTTGGCATTTCCGATGGGATTGCAGGGCTTGAAGAATAAACCCACGGCGGCCCGCTGAGGAAAGGCTGGACCTGCAGCGGAACCTGGGTTAGGAAGAAGCGCCAAACGCCTCTGGCTGCCAATGATCAGGGACGATCCCTTCGCTGGGCTAGGGCAAACCTTAGGCTCGGTTGGCTTTTTTACGAGCTGTTTTACCCTTCGGCTTCTTTGCGGCTTGGGTGAGTGTTTTCCGCGCTGTTTTGCGCTTTGGTTTTCCTGCAGGCTTGCTGGTCGCTTTCGTCTTGGCCAAAGCCTTAGGCCCGGACGTCTTTTTCTTCTGCTTTTTGGTCGAGCTCTTCACAAGATCGCTCGCCAGCTTCATCATCTTTTTCAAGGATTTTTTTACACGGCTGGCGGCCTTGCGTGTCGATTTTTTGAGCGCCGTCGTTCGGCTCTTGGTGGTTTTCTTGTTACTTTGAGGTACTGGCGATTGGTTCATTGAAGTGGGTCCCCGTGCAAAGAATGAAGTTGTCATCTCCTACAGTCTAGCATGGGGGTGGCGGTCAGCTAGTGGGGGTATGGCGGCATTTTTTGCTGGGCTTCCTGGAAGGGGAGCAATCCAAGCCACCCAAGTCCTCAGGGCTGCGGGAAGATTTCTAACTGCTGAATTGAAATCTATAAGTTGAAAAGAAAGGCGACCCTGTTTGCGGCAGTATGGTCTTGATTGTCAGCAGTACAAGGTTTTAACATGCTTTTGGTTAGACATAGCCCGCAGGCGTCTTCGTGTGAAAACCCTCAGCTGTTCATGCCGCATGCCCACTTGGGGCTTTGAGTCTATTCGGGTTGAGCCTCTGAACCACTTCGGAAGGCTAAAACCAGCATTTGAGATTAGCTAGGGCCTGTTGACGTTTGAGATAAGTGATTGAAAAGTGGGGACACACTCGTATTGTGGTTTTGCGAAAAACAAAATAGCGAGTTTGCCATGCCACGATTACTGCTCACGGATGAGCATTGGTCGAAGCTGAAGCCGATTATGCTGGAGTCAGACATCTATGACAAATCGAA
>Ga0209985_10000525_pt1 | contig 40954 bp, 35 predicted proteins | sample NOAtaG_FD_187305 | JGI IMG/M metagenome (GOLD analysis project Ga0209985, IMG submission 187305) | Freshwater lake microbial communities from Lake Erie, under a cyanobacterial bloom - NOAA_Erie_Diel6S_1000h metaG (SPAdes) (version 2) | ecosystem: Environmental > Aquatic > Freshwater > Lake ...
TCCATTGGCAGTCCTCATAAAGAAAGCTTCTTTGCTTTTTTCGCAAAAATAGAAAAGCTGTTTTCTGGCTCGTCACCTATTTACTTCTCCTAAACTGCCTGCTTAAAATTTAACCCACTATTCGCATGAATTGATCATCAAAATGAGGCTTAACTCCGAAGGTACCGAATGGAGTCTCAAGTAACCAATCCAGAGCAATGCGTCCTCCCCAAGGGGCATCGACATAGCGCAGTGGTGTGACCTTGAAAGCGTCCTTGCCTTGGCGATTCTCGACTCGACCGTTAGGGAGGAAGTACGCGGCGAATGCGGCCCCCCGATCCTCCCCCTCGCGCTCGAGTCAACTAGATCGACCCCCAGGGTCGACCTCACTGGAGTTCGTTTGCTTAAGCGCTCAAGTTGCTTCGATTTTTGACTCCAAAGTTGAGTCTAACATGCCTGGGCCTTGAGTCGACATCGTTTGCAGGGGATAGGTGTGGGCGGCGACGGGACAGAGTCTATTCGATTTGGTTCGTCTTGGGCCCAAGCTCGATCTGTGCTAAGAGACCGTGGAGTCAACAGCAAGGATTTTTATGTCACAAGTACATGCCTTTTCCGACGATGCGATGGGTACCCTCGATGCCTCTGGGTTAGCCGAGGAGATTCGGCAACGACGGCTCGCTCCTGATGAGGTGATTGATGCAGCGCAGAGACGTTTGGCCATGATGGAGCCGCATGTCTCTGCGGTGGCGGCACGACATCCTTCACCCTTGAGTGTTGGACGTCCGGGGGCCGTATTTGCCTCTGTACCTACGTTTATCAAGGATAACCTCGATCTTGAAGGCTTGCCAACGTGTCTCGGTTCGGAGGCCATCCGTGCCTCGCCGGCTAAACGCAATGATCCTTTTGTAGAACAATTTTTGAGCCTCGGTTTTGTACCGCTCGGCAAGAGTCGCATGCCAGAGTTTGGCTTGAATGCCAGCACCGAGTATCGAAACGGCCCACCCACTCGCAACCCCTGGCACCTCGAATACTCGGCAGGTGCTTCGTCCGGTGGTGCTGCGGCGCTCGTCGCATCTGGTGTTGTCGCGATCGCCCACGCAAACGACGGAGGCGGGTCGATTCGCATCCCGGCCGCCAGCTGTGGGCTGGTCGGGCTCAAACCCTCGCGTGGACGACTGATCGCCTCACGAGCAGCGCGGGCCCTCCCTATCGACCTCATTGGTGAAGGTGTTTTGACGCGGAGTGTCCGTGATACCGCAACTTTTCTCTATGGTGCGGAGCAGAATTACTACAATCCCAAACTGCCAAGACTCGGACAGGTGAGTGCACCCCTCCGCCAACGCTTACGCATCGCGATGATCGAAGATCTTCCTACAGGTGTGGTGGTCGCTGCGGATGTGCGAGAATCACTGTGGGACGTGGCACGCTTATTAGAGAGCATGGGGCATAAGGTTGAGGAGCTTGTCGCTTCGCCTGTACCCCCGACCTTCGCCGAAGATTTTACTCTTTACTGGGGGCTACTCGCTTGGGCTGCAAGTCAGTTTGCTAAGCTGCGCATGGGGTCTCAGTTTGATGGCGAGCAGCTTGATGAACTCACCAAGGGCCTGGCGGGTGTTTTTAAACGAAATGCTCACAGAACCCCAAACGCGCTCTACCGTTTGCGACAGAGTCGCGATTACTTTACGAAGATGACAGCTGGCTATGATGTGATCCTGTCACCGGTGCTGGCGCACGCCACACCCAAGCTTGGCTATCTGAAGCCTGATCAGCAATTTGAAGAACTTTTTGAACGACTGCGCTCATATGTGGGCTTTACGCCCCTCAATAACGTCACCGGCACTCCTGCCCTGTCTTTACCTCTGGGCCGAAGTTCGGCTGGCCTTCCCCTCGGTATACACTTCTCGGCACCTTGGGGGGCTGAGCGTCTACTGCTGGAGTTGGCCTTCGCGCTTGAAGAGGCAAGACCATGGCGGCATCTGTACCATAGCTGATGAGACTGATCGAGAGCACCTGGCTTTGGCGGCACAAAAGCGCAAGGGAATGTGTGTCAAGACATAGTCCCAGGCGTCGTTGTATCAAAACCTTCAGCTGACTCAGAGACCACACGTCCACTCCGGGCTGCGGAGCTTGATGCGTCTAGCCTCGAGACCATTTCGGAAGACTTGAAGGGGCCTATCAGGACAGGCGCAAGTGAGAGGTGAGATAACAGTGTGTGACGGCCGGTCATATGCAGCCGAGGCGGCCATATCTGCTCTCATGGTTTGATGCTCGAGCAATCCTGAGTCGAACGGATGCTGTGGGAGTCGAACCGATCGACCACACCAGCTTTACCAGGGAGGGAGAGGTCGTGAGCTTGGGGTGTACCGCATCTTAGGATACCTGTTTTGTAGCCTCTCCTTCTGATTCATGCGTCGGCAAAATTCTATAGTAGAGAACAGTCGCACCTGGATCATCTCGCACTTCAATACCATTTTTAACTAGGGGGAAGGCAGTAAACTGCTCTCGAACCGATCTCGGAAGGCTTTCGTAGAATCGTTCCTGGAGTACGAAGATGCTCCCCTGCTGATAATCGTTCAAGATAGCTTTTCGCATGGCTTCATAGCGTGTTGCCAGAATAATAGCCTTGCCATAGAGGTCATATTCCATCGTGCCTGACTGTGGATAAAAGCCCACCAGCGTATCGACGACGATCCCGATACCGAAGTAGATGGGGCGTGAATAATCCAATTTTTTTGCTTCCTCTTGGAAAGCTCGAGCAAAATCTCGACTCAGGTTGTAAGCTTCCAGCACGATGGAATCGCTCATAGCTTCAAATGGATATCCGACCGAACAGAGAAAGCCATCTCCCATTTCCTTAATGCGATAGGCTCTCGCCTTCAAGTGAATCCCATCGTAGCCCTCCATCATGAGCTCGTTGCAACGACGAAAAACATTTCTCATAAAACTTTTGACCTGGACATGCTGGATGGTCGAGCTTCCGATGATGTCAAAACAGATCACGCAGGCTTCGCCTGGGAGAGTAGGCATGGTTGATTCCAAATGCATGCCACGCTTGATCTGTCCTACCTGGTGAGCATAGACAATTTTCGCAAGCTGCTGAAATGAATGTTCTAGGCTCCTATGCTGTATCTGTAGGTTTTTATTGAGATCATCAATGCTTTTTTGATTTTGTTCGATTAGAGTGTAGTTGTCAGTGTAAATTCTTGCCAAGGTGAATGCCTGGAAGAGTATTAGGGTAAAAAGCCCCAAAGGTAGCAGATAAAAGCCAACAGGAATCAGTCGCTTGGCCATGAGGATATCGTGGACGGCGAACGAGAGATAAAAGAAGTTGGCGAGCAAAAAGAGAAAAATACCTCGTCTCTTTTTATTGAAGCTTCTTATCATCGACACACCACCACAGGCGATGCAAAATAGGACGTTTACATGAAAAAATCCGAGCAGATGTCCATAGATCCTTACTGGCATGAAAAAAGTCGTGAGGACGAGACATCCACAGGAGATGGCAAACCATTTTTCAAGGAAGGATGAGTAGTCTTGCGGATAAATTCTTCGATAGAAGCTGTAGGTCAGAGGTGCGATCGCAAAGACCGATGTATACTCCAACATTTTGAGAAATTCGTAGCCAAGGCCTAGAGACAGCCTATAGTTCAAATCAGAATTGTTCAGACTGACGGCAATCGACCTTATGATCACGCAGAGACCTAGACAGGAAAAGAGAAGTGCTTCGATATTCCTGCGTCGCATGAAGTAAATGCCGAAGTGGTAGATTGTCATGATCAAGATAGTGCTCACGATAAAACAATCCATTCCGAACATGATGCGCTGTCTCGTTTCGGCTCGAGTTCTTTCGGAGAGCTTGATCGATGACCAACTCCCACCGTCGACGAAATGAAAATTGGAAGTTGCTAGGATGATTTCGACGAACTCGGATCGAGGCAAAAAGTCAAAATGAAAAGCTCCAAATGCTGGTTTTTCCTGCCGGCGGTTTGTTGCGACTTGCCCATTTTCGATTGCGATTTGTCCGTCGACCCACAATCTGTAAGGACCTGGCATAGGAGGCATCTGCAGCCGCAAATAGCTTTTGTCGTCTAGTAGATTCTGAGGGATCCGGAGGCGAACACGATACGTTCCGTAGAAATTGGATTTGATGTCGTATGGCACCTGTCTCTGCACATCCCACACACTAGGGAAAGGATAGAGAAGAGGCCTGGATTGGATCGTACCGGCCGCAAAGTCCTGAGGAGTTGCCAGCACACCCCAGTGGAGATCGAAATCCCCCAAGAGTTCGACGACCCACCTATCCCGGTAGGGCCAGTCAGAGAGATCGATAACTGGCACAGCGACAGCAGGCTGGCTTAGAATCAAGCCAACCCCGATTGCCCGCGCGAGACGCTTTGCTCTCAGATAGAAGTTTCTTAGAATGGCGGTTTCCCCCTGTATCAGAGGGATCGGGTGCTTGCCATGAAGACCTTAGGTAGGAGGAGCCGAAAAATTTTTTAGAAGCCAAAAAGACGCTGAATCATCCGTCAACCAAAGCCAGGGTCATGGCAGAAGCGAAGCATTTCGCTCACTAAGGAGATTTTATGAAAGCGAACAAACCCTGTATATCAGGTGTAATAAAAAGGGTGTAGAGCGCGATCAAGGTTAGCCTGGGTCAGGACCGTGGCTGTCTGCGACAGCCCAGCAGTCGCAGACCGTATGAATTGCGGACCGTATCTATCGCCGTGTCCTTATTTGGACCTTGGCAGCCCACTGTCACGAGACGGTCTTTCGTCAGGGGGTATTCAATTTGACCTCAAAATGCCGGATTTCGACCTGCGCACGACCATTCAAACCGCTGCGCGAACCGTTGAAGTTTTTCTCAACAGTGTTAATCTGATCGACAAAGTCATCTCCATCGGTGAATGCAGCGGGTGGAAGTGCGCTGATGACTGCTCCAGCCAGCTGATTCAAGATATTAGCGACAGCCACCGTTGTGGTTTGCGTTGGATTGATAACCGCGCTTGCGACGCCAGCTGCTGCGGTTGTGAAGGCACGCGCGAGTCCAGAAAAATTTTGTCCCGAATCATGTTCAAAGAACGCGATATTTGCGAACTGATACTGACTTTTGTTCCAAAGAAAAGCGATCTGCTTCAGCTCATAATCGGTATTGGCGGCATCCACCGAAGGCAACTCGATCAGCTCACTAGCACCGGCTCCGTTTTTATCGACGAAGCTGATGACCATATAGAGCTCTGCAGCTCCTTTGATCCAAGGTTCCTGAACATCACTGAAGCGGAGTGAGTCGATCAAGATAGAGCTTTCGACGGCAGCAGCCGGTTCACCCGCTAACCGCAGACTCGCATGATCGGGTCCTGATAATTGAATTTTTTCCGGATAGCTCAAGGTGATCAGTGGAAAACGCACGAGTTCCGGCGAGCGCGTGCCATCGATGATATCAATCTGACCCTCTTTGGCGACGGACTCGATGCGACGCAGCGAATCATCGCTATCAGACACCTGAGGGATATAGGCCCAACGAGCTTGGGCTTCGCCTTTCAGTCCGTTGGGGTCGATGTAATCCAGGACCAGCTGATTGAGCTGCTCCTCACCAAAGTTTTCGATCAGAAGCTGCACCTCTTTGTCGGATAGTCCGTAACGCTCTTTGTTGGCCAGGACCTCTCGCATGGGTTTTTCTTCGCCCTGTTCCAATTCGCGGATCAGCGTATCGTTAGCAGTCGAAGCGATCTCCTGGAGCACACTTCTTGTGCTACCACGGCCACAGGCAAACAAAGTCATAGGCAGGATCAGCAAAAGACTGGTTCGATAAAGAACATGCATCGCTCTACTCCACTAGCTGTTGCGGGGCCAGGGAGACTCTTACAAGCTTTGTGCCAGTCATAAAGTGTTGTGGAATTCATAAGACACGTCACAGCTGCCCAATCGATCGACAGTTGCGGCTTGCATATGATCAGCGGCTCCACGGCGCCAGGTCGCGAGGAGCTAAGGGCTTTCATGCAACGACGCCTAGGGGCTGTTTTTGGACGCAGACAAACGTATCGTCTTCTTATTTTGTGGTAGCAATCGTTGAGCCTTAAAAGAGTTATCTGCGGCCAACAAACGCTTTCCTTGCGGTTCGAAACAAGCAGGGGCAGTCGACTACCGAAGACCTCACGTTACAAACACGATTTTAGGTATCTGTAATCTATAGTAAAAAAAAAAATTCTAAGCCTCTCTGCTAGATGCGTCGAAGTCCCTCTAAATGGCAGCTGAGGGTGATCACATGGCCGTTACACGCAAGACAAAAATCATCAAGTGGGTCGGGCTCACTATCAACCTAGGCGTCACCGCCGGCGCCGTCCTCGGCGTCTACTTCGGGGGATTCTCGTGGTTTGCCTTCTGGTTCTGGGTCGTCTCGGCCTACTTTTGCATGCTGACCCAGGAGGCCTTCTACCACCGATACTTCGCACACCAATCGTTCAAAACGAGCCGCGGGTTTCAGTTCATCATGGGAGTGCTTGCCGAGCTCGCCCCCGTTCGTGGGCCTATCTGGTGGGCAGCGAATCACCGCGATCACCACAAGTTCACCGATACGGAGCGCGATCCACATACCCCTTACCGCGGTGTATGGATGTCCTACATGGGTTGGGTTTATCACGAACCCAATATCGCGCACAATTATAAGAACTGTGTCGACCTCACGCGCTACAAGGAGCTGAGGATCATCGACCGCCTCTTCTGGCTACCCATGGTACTCAGCTTTGTGGCTCTTTATATCCTAGGCGCCTACCTCGAGCGCACAGCTCCGCACCTCGGGACCTCGGGTCTCCAATTGTTGACCTGGGGCGGTTTCTTACGGGTTCTCTTCCCCATCCACATGATGGCCTGCATCAACTATTTCGCTCACTCGACTTTCTGGAAATTTGGATATCGGAATTTTGATTCACCCGACACCAGCCGCAACGTGTGGATCCTTGCGATTCTCGGCGCAGGTGTCGGTTGGCACAACAACCACCACAAACATGGTCGCTACGCTAGCACCAAAGTCATGTGGTGGGAATTCGATCCCTCGGGAGCGATGATATGGTGCCTGGAAAAGATGGGTATCGTATGGAACGTCCGCTGGATTCCAGAATCCTACCGGGAGGAGGCTCGAGAGTATCGGGCTCGAGCCAAAGCCGGGGTTGCGGATACGAGCGCACCCGTGCAGCAAATACCCGAGGCGGAGACAGGTAAGCCCACCGCGGAACGTCTTGCGGGATAGTCACCTGAGCGGCTGTGCGCTCCGTTTCCCCGGCTCGTCCCATTCAAGGTCTACATTGGCCTCTTGATGTCCCAAGCTCCCTCCAACCTTCATGCACGGAGCTGGCCGCCTGAGGGAGTTCCTAAACCCCAATAGACCACAGCTCCTGGTGTCAATCTGCGGAAACACCGGGAGCTGTCTAGCTTCAACAATCTCATGGAGAAGCTATCTTGCGCAGGAGCCGGAGTCCCATGCGGGTCCTCACGCAAGCACTCGGAGGCCCCTCGACGAGCATCCCTCCCGAGATTAGACGTGTGATGGCTGCATGACTTCTATGCCGCTGCTATCGAGAGGCATCTGGTAGCTGGCGATATAGCGCTGAAGCGACTCGGTGACGATGCTTTCGAAGCGCTCATACAGTTCCTGTCGAGCTTTCTGCACGTCGCGCTCCACATGGATCGTCGCATGTAACTCTTTCATGAGTTGCGAAGGAGCTTGACGGAAAGTCTTGCGGAAAAATCGCGAAAAATGCTGAGGGCTATTGAAACCGCAGAGAGTGAGGACGTCCATAAGCGGAAGGTCGAGACCCATGCCGATCACATCCTTCGCAAGATGAGCACGAAAAGACCACATCCAGCGCATAGGGGCTACACCATAACGCTTGTGGAACAAGCGAGTGAGGGCAAATTTACTGACACCTACAGCCTGAGCGAGATCGTCAAGGCTCAGATCGTCACCGACATGTTTTACGATGTAGCGATCGAATTCGGCCATGGGTTGGGAAGCAGCGGCTTCCGCTGCGCGAAGGGCATGAGACTGGGCTAAGGTTTCAACAAACAGCATAGGACTTCTCCACGTCAATTTCGCCCCCTACTGGGCAAGGGCGATCTTACTATGTCCTATTGTCGTGTCAATAGAGATTTATCAGATTTTTGAAAAAAGATGCAAAACCCCAAGAAAACAATATGTTGAAGAATTTAAATCAGGCAGTAAGAGCCTCAAGCTGCCACAAAAGGTGGCAAAATGCATCCTTAACGCGCTGTAATGACTTGGAAAGCTGATTAAAAACTAGACACGTTCAAAAGCCCTGTGCTAGAAGACAGTCACTTTGATGTGTTTAGAGGTAAAAGTCGTGAAAGCCTTGGCAATCAATGCGTGCGTGCTTATCCTTTGCCTGAATATGGCTTGGGCCGAAGCCTATGCCACGGACGAAGCCTCTCAGATCATGCTGGATCTATCGAGCTCTAAGATCGATGCGACAAGCGCTATCCGCGTCAAGATATTTCCTCATGACCGTGATTACAAGCCCCAGGGGCTCGATCCTGTCAAGGATCATATCCAGGTCGAATCTGATCAGGCCTGCACACAGTATGCAGGATCCAGCGAGCGGGCCGTTAGCAGCGGGCCTATCTTGCAGCGAGCGAAGACCTTTTCATTCCGAGCTCAAGAGTTGCAGCAACCAGCCTACCTTGTCTGTCCAGCTGGGTTTCGCTTGATTCGCCAGGGCGTTCCAGCTCAGCAGAGCTATCGGTACAAAGGACGACTCTATGTGAGGGCGGTTGCAGGTCAGCTTGAAGCTATCAACATTGTCGGGCTCGAGGAGTATCTCCGAGGAGTTGTTCCCTCGGAAGTCTATCGAGAGTGGCCCATGGAGACGCTAAAGACTCAGGCAGTCGCTGCCCGAACCTATGCCGTCTACCATCTTGTTTTCTCGAGACGTTACAACGCCGATCGGCTTTGGGACGTGGATGATACGATCAATTTCCAGGCATACACCGGGGTGGAACAGCACGGCCCGCGCACCGACGAAGCGGTGAAACAGACGGAAGGCGAAATCCTCACCTATCAAGGTCAGGTGATTCAGGCCTATTATCATGCCGACAGCGGCGGGCAGACTGAGGAGGCTTTGGCCGTATGGAATCAATCCGTTCCGTTCGCAGTGTCGCGCTCGGAAGCGAGCGATCTTGAGCTGAGCCCCTCGGCTTGGGAACGAAGACTCTCCCTGGCTGAGCTCGATCGAGATTTTAAAGCCATGGGGTGGCTCGAAAAGGATCAAACCTTGCGCCAGATCGTGGTCCCGACCGTTGGACGGACGCCAACAGGTCGGGTCCGATCCCTGACTCTCATCGATCAAAAGGGTCGAGCTAAGCTCGTGCCATTTTCGGTTTTCCGCCGTGCAGCGAATAGTCTCCCATCGCAGCTGTTTGCGATCGAACGGGATCCGAAGCAAACCTCTCAGATACTTATCAAGGGTCTGGGCAATGGTCACGGAGTGGGTATGAGCCAGATGGGAGCTGCAGCTCTTGCCGCCAAGCGTGCTTGGAGCTATCGTCAGATTCTTGATTATTACTACGTCCGTACCACGCTCTGCACTCTCGGCGATCCAGGTGCAAATGGCTTGCCCAACTGCCGAGAGGAATCGTCACGCTTTGCCGCTGAACGCTCGGAATTGGGTTCTTCCGGTTGATGGTCCCAGCTCACTTCCCTTAAGGCATGGAAGAATCCGGGTTGAAGTGATCCTTCGGAAGGTAGAAGTCAAATTTGGTAAAGGGTGACGATCGATCTAACCTCAGATCGCCTCCATGTCGTTTGGCGATCGATAGAGAGATACTGAGTCCCAATCCTGTGCCTTTCCCGACTTCTTTGGTCGTGAAAAATGGTTCCATGATGCGTTCCGCTAGGCCGGTGGGTATGCCCTGACCTGAGTCTACGACTGAAATGATCACATGATCTTGGTCCTGAAGACCCTGGATCAGTACCCACTTCTCTGGTAAATCTTTGATCGCTTCCACTGCGTTACTGATGAGATTGAATAGGACCTGCGAAACCTCGACTTCGTTCGCGTAAATCTGTGGGTCCCCATGAAAGTCGATATCCAAGCGTATTTCTTCCTGGCGGATTTTTTCCTCGACCAGTGAGAGAACTTCCGTCAGGAGTTTGGTCATAGAGAATAGAGTGCGTGGACTATTGTCGCCGTCTCGTGCAAGCTTACGCAGACTATAAACCACTTTGGCAATACGATCTCCAGTTTGTAGAATCTGGTCCGTGCATCGCTTCGCCTGCACGATGTTAGATTTATCGATTTCACGGGTAAGTCTTTGGGCGCTCCCCATGATAATGGCCAGAGGATTGTTGATTTCATGGGCAATCCCGCCTGCGAGCTCGCCCAGGCTCGCTAAACGTGCCGCGTGCAAGGCGTTCATACGTTGGATTTCTAGCTCTCGCTCTTTCTCTTGAAGGCGATCTTCACTGGATTTTTGGTACTGAGTTAACTCTTGAATCATGGCGTTCAGAGTCTGGACCAAGGAGTCCAGTTCATCGGGATGGCGAGTCTGGCGACGAAGCCGCAGCGGACTCGGGGCCCTGAGACCGCGCTGACGAAAACTCTCAAGGTAACGCGCGACCTGGAGGAGGTGACTGGTCAAGAGTTTTTGAACAATGGCGAGAATAACAAGGCTGATGATGAGGGTCTTCACGGCTTGCATAGCGAAGGTTAGGAGCAGCTTTTGCGTCAATCGATTCAGAATATCCAGCCGCGAGGCCCATACTTCCAGGTACCCAAGCTCACGTGGTGATTGAGCAGGTTGTCGCAAGATCAAGGTAAATCGTTGGTGGATGCTAGGGTCTTGGACGAACTGGCTCCACCAATCGTCATGAGGCGTAACATGTGCTGGGCGGCGGATGTGATACAAAACAGTGTCGTCACGGTCGGTCAGCCGAGCTTCGACAAAGTCCCCCGTCGCGACTATGCCAGTCATGAATTTCGAAATCTGCTCATCGTCAAAACTCCAAACGGCAGCCGTGAGTGGTTTCAAGGTGAGGTGTTCCAATTGTGCAAAGCTGCGGTAGAGAAGGCCCATCTGCGATTTGTAATCAATATAAAGGTTGACGCCTGTTAGGACAGTCGTAATCAGCGTGGAGGCCGCAAGGATGATGGCCAGGATTTTACGCGATAGTGGATATGAAACCATGACAGGCCCTTCTCAATCCGATGTTTGAGGCTTGCTACTTGATTAATCAAGTCGAGAGGTAAATTGAAGCAGTTTCTGCTAGCACGAATGGTTGGCTGCTAAAGCCCCACAAGACAGACGACGCAGCTCTCCTCATCACAGCAGCGTCATTTCGGCGATCTTGGGTGCTTCCAGACGCAGCCCCCAAGGCCCCTGAGCCTGAAAAGCCTCAGCTCCTCATGGACGGCGAGTCCACTCCAGACTTTGCAGCTTTATCCTCTAAAGCTAGGAACGAATGAGGAGACAACCTTGGTTTTCGCTGATCCAGCGAGCCTGGCTCTCAAACATCGGTATATGAAGCCAGGTAAAGGAGGCTGTGACCTGCCGCTGAGCGTCATCGACTCTGAGATCGGCGTCCAGTGAAATCTCTTGGGTCCATTGCTGACAGAAGTCGCGTGGCTGCAAGAGAACATAGAGGCAAGAACAGTATTCTTTGGCGCGATAGCCTGTAGCAAGATAAGGGAAGTCCAGGATTCGGAGATGGGTTTTCGAGTCTGGCCAGAGTATCACGACTAGCACAAGGAGAGTGAGAAGTTGAGCGAGAACGAGCAGGGCCCGAAATCGAATGCGACTCATCATGGCTCCTTGGAACTCTTCCAGCGGTGAAGGGCTTGCAGAAATCTTTCGTCATCCCATGCCTGATCGCCTCGATCATCGGCCAAGCGAACAACGACCAGATCCCAACTGGGGATGATATAGAGCCTCTGGCCCCAGTGGCCCATGGCGATCAGTAAATCGCTCGGTCCGCTGGGGTACAGTGGGCGTTTCCCATTCACGGACGGGCTAAGATTCAACCAGAAGTGACGACCGCCTTGACCCGTCTGAGGCGTGACGGTGTTCTGAACCGCCTCGAGCGCGGGGTGGGGCTTGCGAGTCCAGTCGACCCAATCGAGGTCTGGTGCTTCCGGGATCTGACCCTTTTGTGGCAACAGGGCCCTTCCGTTGACACATCCTCTGTATCGGTAGAAAAGCCCTAGTTTTCCCAGATCCCGAGGCCTTAGGTAACTATAGGAACTGAGAAAGAATAGGCCCTCGGCATCCGCCTCGAAGGTGGCTTTAGATATTCCAAGAGGTGTCAGAAGTTTGTCCCAAGGCAGGGTTTGATAATCGGTTCCGTAGACCTGACGCAAGACGAGAGACAGCCAAGATGTGTCGCCGCTGGAATAGGCCCACCGTGTACCGGGAGGAACTTTCGGTTTGTACGACAAGAGGCTTTGAGCGATGCTGCTGGGGCCCCTCCCGTAGAGGAGGGTGGTGATGGAAGAACGTTGGGGTTGGGAATATCCCTCGTAGGTTTCCCTCCAATCAAGACCTGAAGAAAAGGTGAGAAGATGATCAATCGTGACCTTATCCATCTGTGGGGCATAAGGAAAGTAATGAGACACTGATTGACTGAGTGACAAGCGCCCTTCTCTGACCGCTACTCCCACAAGAGCATTTGTGAGACTCTTAGTGATCGACCAAAGCAGGTGTTTTCGCTCGCGCCCGTAGCGGTTCGCATTAAACTCGATTTGCAGCTGATCGCCTTTGATAAGCAGAAAGGCATTCGTTCTGGCTTTGGCATGGGAGCTGTCATCTGCTTGTAAGGGTTTTTGAACGGATTCCAGCAAGATTTGATCGGCAGCATCCGGGGTAGGGGCGAGCGCAGACCACTCCAGAGGACGATAGCTTCCTTGCGAACAGTCTGAAGAGCCTGCTCTTGCCTGCCAGGGCATCACCATGATGCAGCAGACGCATGCGTTAAAGAGGCGTTGTTGGAGCTGGGCTCGAGGGGCCATGACTGTGACGTATCTCCCGGACCTTGATGGAATCCGTTTTTTAAGAACTTTAGATTTCAATTCAGCAGTTAGATACCCCTGAAAAAAGCTAGGGTCGAGCGCGTCCAAACAAGGCCTTTCGGCAGCGATGCCCCAAGGCCCTCAGTTGCCCATGGACTGCCGATCCAATCAGGATCGTCGGAGCCTGATGCACCTAGCCTCGGGACCCGTTCGAAACGCTTCAACGGGAGTTGCATGATAGACGCAAGGATAGCTTTTCTGGCGTGCATGGTACCACCAGTATAGTGCGAGCCGCACCAGGAAGCCAGTCTGTTCACTTCAGTCGCTTGCGTTGAGGCGGATTCGGCTCATCAATAGGCAGGCAAGGACCTCGTGGGCACAACTCAAAAAACTGCAAACTGGAATGATACGATGGCCCTTGCATCCTATCCTTTCATTCTCGAAGCTTCTCTTTTATGATGGTAGGACCTCAGTTCCCTCATGGAAGAAGGACGAGAGGCCTATGGTTCGCACCTTGCCGGTGGCTGCGTGGCATTCCATGCCTGCCTATGACATGATCCACACTCTTCGCGGCCTTTGTAGGCGTGAGGTGGAGAGTCTTTGTGATTTTCTGGAAGGTCTTGCTACGATCGATCAAAAAGGTATTCATCTCGAGTTAGGCTTTCCTAATCTTTTCGAGCTGTGTCGTATCGAATTTGGTTTGTCGGAAGGCTGTATCTATCGCCGCATTCAAGTCGCACGAAAACTGCGCCATTACCCTGAGCTCCTTAGAGCACTCAGGTCCGGAGACATCAACCTCACCTTGGCATCGATGCTCTGTCCTTATCTCGGACGGCATGCTTGGGAGACGCTGCTGAGCTGCGTGCGTGGTCAGAGCAAGCGCCAGGCATGCAAAGCTCTTCGCGACCTCGACCAGCAGGTCAAAACTCCCGATGGACCGACGTCCCGAGTCCAGTATCTGGGGGGAGAGCGCTATAGCTACCGTTTGCGCATTCCCTCCCATCTGCACCACCAACTCGAAAGAGTCAGAGAACTCCTCTCTCATCAGGTACCCGAAGGGGAGTGGACTGGCATCCTCGAAACACTTGTGCAGTACTATCTGCGAAAAAACGATCCACACGAACAAATCTCTCCCTCTCCCGATCTTTGGTTGGAGTATTCGAGCACCAGTCGATACATCCCCAAAGGCCTGAAACAGTTGCTGCTCGAACGTAGTGGGTTTCAATGCCAATACATCAGTGCAGAAGGGCGACGGTGCTCGCAGACAAGGTATCTCGACATCGACCATATCCACCCCTTGGCTCGCGGTGGGGAAACCCGCATGGATAACCTCCAAGTCTTATGTCGCGCTCATAATCTCCTGAAGGGTGATACGGCAATCACTCACCATAACCAATTTTCGACAAGGGAAAAAAAAGAGAAGCCAGCCAAAGAGACGTTCAGCCAAAAATTTCAAAAAATCACCAAAGGTTAGAGCTGTCTTGCACCGCGACACTATCGGGAGGTCGACGTCTCGGGATCTTTGAAGGCTCCGAATGTACGCCAGTTCCGCAAAGGTGAGTGGCTAACGCCCTGACTGTTCTTCTAAACCTACAGATCTCAAGTCTGCAGTGAGAAACCCTGTCTCGAAGCGCCTCCCATCTGCACGGTTTTCAGTGATATTCAGATGAGATTGATGCGTCCCGACATTGGAAAGTGATACCGTTCGAGACTTTCGATGGTCATGCTGCGGACTTCATCGAGCGATTTGGCTTTCATGCAACGGCTATAGTAGGCGTGTCCGAAGAAAAACCACTTGTGGGCGTTGATCACATGGAAACGCAGGCGTCGAAGCTTTTTGTCATCGTCTTCGAAGTACCTGTGTAGGAAGTCTATGAACACAAGAATCGACTGTAAGAACGCTCGACCTTCTTCCTCTGGACCTTCTGGTGGTTTGTACCCCTCCATACCCAGAGGAGCCTCCGAATAACCTAGGCGACTCGCGATTTGCCATAGAATCCAGGGCCGAGCTGTAGCGGCTCGACCGATCATCACCCCATCGACCGCTAGGTCGCGAAGAATCGTGACGGCGTCATCAGCTGTTTGAATGTCCCCATTCACCACCAAAGGAATTCTCCGCTTGGGAGCTAGAGACGAAATCATCTCCCAGTTGGCCTCACCCTTGTGCTTTTGCGTCTGTGTGCGAGCATGGATCGTCAACCAGTCGGCCCCCGCTTCCTCGAGATGAGACGTGAAGTCATCGAGAAAGCTGAAATCAGCCTTTTCCTGACCGCAGCGCATCTTCACGCTCACCGGAACCGGGCTGTGACGCTTGGTCATGCTGACAACTCGAGCCGCATAGGCGGCATCACCCAATAAACGCACCCCCCAATTGTGTTTCAGGGTTTGCTTCGCGGGGCAACCCATGTTGATGTCAAAGCCCCAAGGCTGAAGCGGCATGAGCTTTTTGATACTCGCAGCAATGTAGCTTTCCTCGTTGCCCAAGAGTTGGGGGATAAAGTGGGTCTCCCCTGGGAGCGTTCGCAGTTCGTCCACCCGGTCGAGGCGTTCGAAGGGGAGCCGTCGTGTCGATAGCATCTCGGTAAACAACAGCGGATCCAGACCCTTTGGTGTAAAATGACGCAGCAGATGCCGGAAGGCTGCATGGGTCAATCCCACCATTGGTGCCACCATGACTGGGAAGCTCACGCCCAAGCGCGAGAGGCGGGTCTGGGGCCAATCCTGGAGCGGTGGCGATGGGATGGAAGACATGAGGACCTCATATGGGGGCGTGACAGCCTGTCCGTTCGGGCTCCATCGATACGTCAAAGATCACGGCGGGTCAAGCTCTCAGGTCATTGCCCTCGTAATTTACCTGGGCGGCATGTGTGTGCTTGTGCCATGATGCGAGGAGAACATCTACAAGAGCAGGACTCTTAAGCAGTAGGAGTGACATTGCGCATGAAGGGTGCCGTCAGTCTCAGATTCATCGGTGCTTATGCCGGGGTAACCGGCAGTAAAACGCTCATTCAACACCAGGGAGCTAGCTATCTTGTCGATTGTGGCCTGTTTCAAGGCCCCAAGGAAGTCAAACTGCAGAACTGGGAGACTTTTCCTGTCGATGCCACGCACATCGATGCGGTTTTTCTCACCCATGCGCACCTCGATCACGTCGGATACCTGCCTCGACTGTACCGACAGGGTTTTCGAGGTCCGATCTGGTGTTCTGAAGGAACCCAAGCGCTGGCCGAAATCATCTTGATGGATTCAGCCTTCCTGGAGGAGGAACTTGCAGACTACGCTCGTCGGACGGGCTACTCGCATTATGACAATCCGCAGCCCCTCTTCACGACCAAGGATGCAGAAGCGGTGGTGAAACTCTTTCGGCCTCTCGCACGCCAGGAGTGGCAGGATGTAGGGCCCGGGCTGAGTCTGCGATTGGTACGCTCGGGGCATATCATCGGTTCAAGTTTCGTGCAGCTGATGTTTAAGCAGGATCAAAAATCGAAAATCATCACTTTCTCAGGCGATGTCGGGCACAATCGTTCGATGATCCTGAAAGGTCCCGAGCCGATTCGGAATACCGATGTGCTGATCCTGGAATCGACCTATGGCGACCGCCTCCACCCGGAAGAAGACGCCGAGACTTTATTAGGTCGTTATCTCGAGCGGGCGCTGGGTCGCAGTGGGGTCGTGGTGATTCCTGCCTTTGCGGTGGGGCGATCCCAGGAAGTCGTCTTCATGATCGGACACCTCGAGCGGAAGGGTCTGATCCCCAAGGTTCCCGTCTTTCTCGATAGCCCCATGTCTAAGAAGGCTTTGCAGGTTTTCTTTAGTCGTGAGGAAGATCAGACAGTCCGAAGCTGTTTTCGTGGTGATCCTAACGATTTTTTTCCTGAAAAGTTTGAAATTATCGAGTCTGCGGATCACTCTATGCTAGCCACGATGATGGAGGGACCTGCAATTGTAGTCAGCGCCTCGGGTATGCTGAGCGGTGGACGGGTGATGCACCACCTCAAACACCGACTCCCAGATCCGCGCAATATGGTCATATTCACCGGCTATCAAGCCGAGGGTACCAAGGGGCGTTTTCTCCAGGACAACAGCTCTTCGCTCAAATCGCTTCGCATCCACCACCAGGAGGTCGAGGTCGCTGCTGAGGTCGTGACGGTCGACCACCTGTCTTCACACGCCGATTACAAAGAGTTGATCGCTTGGCTCAAACAGATCGAACAAGGACCCGAGCAGGTCCTCCTCAACCATGGGAATCCCCACGCCCAAGAGGCTTTAGCAGAAAGGATTCAGCAAAGTTTCCATTGGCCGGCAACCCCAGCGTCTCGGCAGCAGATCTGGCATTTCTTCTAATGTCGTGGTTTACTCTGGGATCAGGGGCCCGAATCGGGTTAGACTGTTGGAAGGGATTTTATCGCCTAACGAGAGGCTATTCATGAGACGACTCCTTCTCGCATTGACTGTCACGGGTCTGCTCAGCGGAGCTTGTCAGACGACTGACAAGCCTGCGGCACCCGCCAACGAATCGCAGGTTGCGCCCCCTCCTCCTCGCTTGGCGGCGCGCACCTTCATCAGCTTTCTTGACGCTTGTCAGATGAAGGACGGTCCAGAGGATCTCAGGCACACCACCGAACGGCTCTTGGAAGTCGTTGGTGAGAAGGATTGCCGAATCGCTTGGACGAAGCTTGAGCAGCTGACTCAGTTGGATCTCAGCGGTCAGGAGATCCGTGATTTGACTCCGCTCCATGAGTTAACCAAACTGCAGGAGCTGACCTTGTCGTTCAACCATATCGAAGATCTCAGTCCCCTGCGTGGCATGAGTCAGCTGCGGGAGCTTTTTATCGGTGATAATCTCATTCATGATATTCAAATCCTGATGGGGATGAAGAGACTCAAGACCCTCGATCTTAGTAAAAACAATATCAAGTCGATCGAGCCCCTTCACGCGCTAAGTCAGCTTGAATGGCTTGATCTGTCCAATAATGAAATTGAGGATGTCGGTCATCTGCAGAGTCTCGGGCAGCTGTGGTTTCTCTCTTTGGCGAGCAACAAAATCGACGATATCGGTCCGCTGAAAGACTTGAAGAAGCTGGAAGAACTCTACATTCAAAACAATCGCGTCAAAGATCTCAGTGCACTCAGCCAGGTTCCGCGTCTGATAGGATTGGACGCAAGCCAAAACCCCCTGGGACAGTCGGTGCAGAAGGCGGCCAGCAATTGTCCTAATAACCAAGGAGCCGCTTCAGCACTTCGAGAGTTCTGCAGCGAGTGAGACTTTACGAGGTCTTGGTCATGCGCAGAATTCTACGTTCTTTGATCAGGTCCTCGAGGGTCTTGCCGCGCACAGCGTGAAATTTGTTTAAGAAGGTCACCGAGTGAGGCAAGTACGGCTGGATATGGGCCTCGGGAAAGGACGAAATCACGATGACCCCAATTCCATTCGCGTGGCAAAAGTGCGCCAGCGAAGCCCCGTCCCCATCCTGCATGCTGTAGTCAGTCACCACCATATCGTAGTGTCCCGAGCGAAGTTGCGTCATCGCTTGGTAGCCTGAGGTGCAGACATCACTCTCACCGCAGGCACGCGTCTTTTCCTGGATTACGGAAGCCAGTTCGAGATCGTCGTCCACAATCAGTATCCGCCTCATGGGTCACACCTCGGCGTTAGGTCTCGGCGTTCAGACAGCCTTTTTGTTTCACTCACTGAAGTTACTATATCAAAACATCGGGGTATGAGGAAGCAGCACGACAGAATTGCTTGACGCAATAAAATCCCCCATCCTTTCCTTGAAAATTACCAGAGTTTCAACATACTATGTCCCCTAAACCTCAAGGCCGGTTGGAAATGCTCTTCGGCTGGGACGGGGATTCCTGCGTGACACACATCAGCAAGTTCAGATTTGTTCAATGGGCCGCCTGGCGGTATCTCATCGCCCGGAAGGGGAGGCAAGGTCTCTCGTTTATGACGACCTTCTCTATCTTGGGAGTTATGATAGGGGTCGCCGCGTTGATCGTGGTCCTCTCGGTCATGGGGGGCTTTGAACAGGATCTGAAAGAGAAAATGCTAAAGGGCCAACCGCATCTCGAGATTCTTGCGGATAATGCGGTCGCAGGGTTCAGCCTGCTCGAACATCCGATCGACGAATTCCGCGCGATGTATCCCGATGCGAAGGCCTTGGCTCCCTTCACGCAAGCCGACGTGGTTTTGAAGCAGGGCAAGCATCTGTCAGCGGTTGTCCTGTTCGGAATCGATCCAGACATCGGCGGGTCGGTTTGGGCCTTTGATGAATCCATGACCGAAGGTCGCATCGGCGATGTTGGTCTCGAGCATATGCCCCTCATCACCAGTCAGGGGGAGCGTACCCGCTGGCCGGGCATCGTCTTAGGCGATGGGCTTGCTGCTCAGCTCGGAGCTGATATCGGCGACGAGATTGTGGTGCTCAGCCCTCAGGCGGCTTCATCTTCGGCCGTCATGAGTGGAGGGACTATCACGCGTTCCTACGTCGTGGTTGGTCTCTTTCATACCGGTCTCTTCAACTTTGATTCCAAATGGGCTGTGGTCTCCCTTGACGAAGGGCGCAAGTTTCTCTCTGACTATGACCCCAGTTTAGACGAGGAACAGTTTGTGACGGGGATCGGTATCAATGCCAGACATCCCTTCGAAGTCGATGAGATGCTCGTCCCTCTCAAGGCTAAGCCGGGCTTACAGGGAAAAACCTGGAAGAACTCCAATGCAGCGTTGCTCTTTGCGCTACAGCTAGAGAAGTACACCATGGGAGCGATCTTGATGCTGATCGTCGTCGTTGCAGCATTTTCCATCAGCGGCACCATGATGATGACTGTTTTTCACAAGAAGCAACAGATATGCCTCCTTCGATCGCTTGGCATGACACAACGAGACATTGGACGATTGTATCTCCTGCAGGGGTTTACGATTGGAACAGTCGGAATCACAGCGGGTCTTTTGCTCGGTTTGTTTCTCTGCTTTCTCCTCAAAGAGCTTCGATTTGCTGACCTGCCTGCGAACCTCTTGTCTTTGCGTAGTTTGCCCGTGCGTTTCTTGCCCTTCGACTACATGATTATCTGTTTTTCAGCCTGGCTATTAAGTATATTTGGCGCATTTTACCCTGCTGCCATCGCTGCCCGGCAGAATCCTTCTCAAGGTTTGAGGTACTCGTGACTGGCTCCGACGTCATCATTCAGCTCAAAGATGTCCATAAGACTTATCAAGTTGAATCCCAACAGGTTCAAGCTCTTCGGGGTGTGAACCTTACTGTCCGGCGCGGGCAGCTGGTGGCAGTAACCGGCCGGTCTGGTTCCGGGAAAAGTACGTTGTTGCATGTCATCGGTACTCTTGATACTCCAACAGCTGGTTCGGTGCACCTGAATGGAAAAGATGTGTCTCATCTGTCGGATCAGGCCGCATCAAGCTTCCGGAACAAGACCGTTGGCTTCGTATTCCAGATGAATAATTTGCTTCCCGAATTCTCGGCTATTGAGAATGTCATGATGCCAGGATTTATAGCGGGTTTAAGCGGTTCGACTCTGAGGTCGCGAGCGCAAAAATTGCTTGAGGCCGTAGAATTAGGCAAGCGAATGGATCATAGGCCGGCCGAATTGTCGGGTGGTGAGCAGCAGCGCGTCGCAATCGCTAGAGCTCTCCTGATGGAACCTCCCATCCTGCTAGCGGACGAACCGACTGGCAACCTGGACAAAAAAAGTGGTGAGTTGGTCGAAAGTCTACTCGTAGAACTTGGTCGTCGCAATCAGGTGACCATGCTGCTCGTGACTCACGACATGGAACTTGCCAAGCGGCTGCCTAACCAGGTCGTGATGGAAGATGGGAACGTCGTGGATTTTGGGGGATCTTGGTGAAATACTCGCTGCTTGTTTTCTCTCTTCTGTCCCTTCCATTCGCCCAGCTGTCCGCAGCGGAGCGTGTCGAGGAGCTCGTGGTCCGCGGCAATAAGAAGGTCGAAGCCGAAGCTATCACGACCTTACTGCAAACGCAGAAGGGGGCTGTGCTCAACCCCAAGACGGTGCGAGATGATATCAGGGCCTTGCACGATCTCGGTTATTTTTCTGACATCAAGATGTACAAAGAATCTGTCGGTGAGGGCGTTCGGGTCATCGTTGAAGTTCAGGAAAAGCCTGCTGTCAGCAAAATCGAATTTTTTGGCATGAAGGAGCTGAAAGAGGACGATTTCCGCGAGAAGCTAGAAACTAAAGTCTTTACGATCGTCAATGAGGGTGTGATCAACGCCGACCTGCGAATGATTGAAAAGCAGTACCTAGAAAAAGGCTTCTATCTCGCAAAAGCTAGTTACAAGTTGGAACCCAATCCCAACAACCCCTACGAGGTGACCCTCACCTTCAATATCGAAGAAGGTGGCAAGGTTCTGGTGAGCCAGTTCTATATCCTTGGCAACACCTTTTTCACCGATGCTGATCTCATCGATAAATTTTTCTCGCGACCTTACACAAGGCTGTCGAATTTTGCGAATCCTGGCTCGGTCTACAATGATGAGTTCATCAAGCGCGATCTTCAGGTCACGAGTTATCTCTACAAGGACCAGGGCTTTGCCGAAGTCAATGTTGGCTCTCCGACCAAGATCATGGAAGAAGACCGACGTTTTGTCCAGCTCACCATGGAAGTGGAAGAAGGTCTCCAGTATAGCATCGGAGGTATAGAATTTACGGGTGATGTCCTCTATACCGAAGAGGAGTTGAAGGAGTGGATGCAACTCAAGCCGAACGAGTTGTTTCGGTTTAGCTTCTTCCAAAAAGACGTCGAAATGTTAATTGATAAGTACGGGGACAAGGGTTACGCCTTCGTCGACGTCAACCCTAAGCATCGCTACGACCGCGAAAAACGCTTGGTGTACCTGAACTACGAGATCACCAAAGGTGAGAAGGTGTACTTCGGTGATTTTACCTTCACTGGTAACACGAAGACCCGTGACAACGTCCTGCGCCGCGAGCTCGAGGTTGCAGATAGTGAGCTTTACAGCGGTACCAAGCTCACGCAGTCCAAGCAAAACATCGAGCGACTGGGTTACTTCGAAGAGGTTCAGACTCTGCGGCAACGTGATGAAAAGCAGCCGCACATCCTGCACTATCGATTCAAGGTGAAGGAGAAGCCGACCGGTCAACTGCAGGCAGCTCTTGGCTTCAGTCCAAGTGCGCAGAGCAATGAGAATAAGTGGTTCGGTCAGGGTCGTTACTCCGAGGAGAACCAGAGTGGTAAAGGCTGGAGAACCAATCTCACCGGGAGATGGAACGGCGGTAAAAACTACTCGCTTGAAGTAGGCTTGACGGATCCACGCGTCAATGACTCCCTATGGTCCTTAGGTTTCTCGGCCTTTTTCCGGAACGAAGTCCAACTCGTGACAGAAGGTGTGGATATCCAAGAGGAACGGCGTGGAGGAAGCGTGACCGTTGGACGTCGCATATGGGAACTGGTCCGAGCTTCGATCACCTACCGGACATCCGCGATCAACATCGAATCTAAAACCGTCTTGATCGGCAATTTTGTCGAGGACGGTCGCGATAGCAGCATCATTCTCGGCTTGTCACGCAACGGTACCAACAACTTCATCGATCCGAGCGAAGGTTCAGACGTGCGTCTGGCTCAGGAGATAACCGGCGGACCTCTGCTGGGTGGGACACGGCGCTATCTTGAGACTACCGCCTCTGCAGCCTACTACTATCCGATCGACTTCACGGACACCTATCGAACCTACTTTCGATTCTACGGTGATTTCGGGCTTCTTTGGCAAAACGGTGATGAGCCGATACCCATCCTGACGCGTTATCGTCTAGGCGGTGCCGAGGATATGCGGGGCTTTGCCCTCCGTTCCATCGGTCCAAAACGCACGATTTCACGAACACCCACCAGCAGCGTCGAGATTAACTGGGGCGGGACCCGAAAAATGCTCTGGCAAGCTGAGTACTTCATGCCTATCATCAAAGAGGCGAATATCAAGGGTCTGCTCTTCTACGATCAGGGTCGAGTGTTTGCTGAAAACGAACCCTTTAGCCTTACGTCGGATTATCTTCAGGACGTTGGTTTTGGTTTCCGCTGGATCACGCCGGTTGCCCCCTTCCGCTTTGAGTGGGCCTATCCGATTGAAAACGGCGAAATCGGTGATCTCAGATTTATTTTCTATCTCGGCTATTAAGTTTAACGAGGTTATACCGCATGAAGATCAGTGTTTCGCTTCGTTTCTATCGTGGTCTGGCAGCCTTGAGCTGCGCAAGCTTGTTGACACTTTCGCAGTCTAGCCTCGCTGTTGCTAAGCCCGGAGAGGGCAGCAAGTATGGGGTCGTGGATATGCAAGCGGTCATTCTCAATGTTGAGGAAGGCAAGCAAGCGCGTAGCGCCCTCGAAAAAGAGATCAAGGAGAAGGAAAAAGACCTTCTGAAGAAGAAGGAAGAGCTCGACAAGATGAATGAAGAATGGAAAAAGCAGGCTCCCTTGCTTAACGAGCAAGCTCGTATGAGCAAGCAGCAGGAGTTTCAGGAAAAATTCATGGCTCTGCGCGGCGACGAAATGAAGTTCCAAAACGAGATCAAAGGCAAAGAAGCCCAAGCAACCCAGAAAATTGCTGTGAGCGTGACTAAATTGGTCAACGATATGGCTAAACAGCGCGGCTTTGAAATGGTATTTGAAGCCAACAGTGCCGGTCTCCTCTATCTGAAAGATCCGGTTGACTTGACCAAGGACGTGATTGCCGCTTTCGAAGAGCAAAGCAAGAAAGGCAATTCGGCCAAAAAATAAGGGCTTCTGTCATGAATTCGGACGTTGTTAACCATTCAGCCTCAAGCCCCAACGGATCGGACCGTCGCGTGATCGAGTTGGTTCGCGACTGGCTACCCCATCGCTATCCCTTCTTGCTGGTGGATCGGGTCATCGATTACGAGCCCCAAAAGTTCATCCACGCGATCAAAATGGTCTCGGGGCTCGACCCTTATCTGCAAGGACACTTTCCTACTCACCCGGTGATGCCTGGTGTCTTGATTGTCGAAGCTCTCGCTCAGGCATCGGGGATTCTCGGACGCCTGACCTTTCCGGAGCGGGACAAGTCCTGCCTGCTCACAGAGATCGGGGATACGCGCTTTCGGAGGCAGGTGGTGCCCGGTGATCGGCTCGACTTGAATGTGACTTTCGAAAAGCAAAGAAAAGATTTTTTCTGGTTTACAGGTGTCGCAAAAGTCGATGGCGAAATTGCTGCCTCGGCAGTTTTGACGGCGAAATTGACTTGAGAGTCCGATCACGGAAACCAGAACCCTTAGCGAGCGACACGCGCCCCAGGTTTTTGTCGGGGGCGCGTCGGCGGAGGTGCCCGATAGGAGACCTCCGGACCTCCGGTATGAGGCACGGATGAAACGAGCCTCCTAGGAACTACCGATCATCGCATGTCTGAAGCGACGAGGCGTGAAGAGTGAACAAAGAAGGCTTGGCATCTCGGTCCGTAGATCGCTGAAGCGCCCGATAAACGCAGTGACCCCAGACATGCAACGATCGATCATGACAAACGAAAAAGCCCGTACTTGGGCTTTCTTTTTTTCCACATTGTTTCACGGACAAGGTACAGGTGTATGCTGGACTATAGCCACGAAGAAACTGTATCCCAAAAGCAGGGCGTCTCTATCCACCCTCAGGCGATCGTCTATCGCGGTGCTGAGCTCGGTACAGGCGTCGTCATTGGCCCTCGCGCTGTGGTTGGCCCTAAAGTGGTGTTAGGCGATGGGGTGAAAGTAGGAACCGGAGCGATCGTGAGTGGTAAGACCACGATTGGTGGCGGCACAGAGATCTATCCGCTATCCACTGTTGGTTCGGATCCGCAGGACCTCAAGTACAAGAATGAGGATACGGAGCTTGTCATTGGGCGCAATAACAAAATCCGCGAGTACGTGAATATTTCAACAGGCACTGTCTCGGGCGGAGGGAAAACAACGATCGGTGACAGCAATCTGATTATGGTCTACTCTCATATCGCTCACGATTGTCATATAGGCAACCATTGTATCTTTGCCAATGGTGTTCACTTAGCTGGACATGTTGAAGTCCAGGACTATGTGGTCTTCGGCGGCATGTCCGGCGGTCACCAATTTTGTCGCTTTGGGGAGCGAGCTATGATTGCCGCAGGAGCCATCGTCGTCCAGGATGTACCCCCCTACTGCTTAGTTCAAGGTGATCGGGCAAGAATTTCGGGTCTCAATGTCGTCGGGCTCAGGCGCTCAGACTTACCTAAACAACGAATTTCTGATATAAAGAATATGTTTAGGGTCCTCTTCAATGAAAACCTGACGGTCGAAGATGCAGTCAGCCGTATCCTGCAGGAAGTCCCTGACTCGGTGCAACGTCAGCGCTTTGTAGAGTTTCTGCAGAAAAGCGAAAGGGGAATCTGCCGTTGAAAAGGTCGTGCTACTTTATTTCGGCTCGCTCTGCCTCAGCTGATATACTGGCCTCGGAATTGATCTTGGCCATAAGTGATCAATTTCCCAAAATCGAATGCGTAGGAATTTTTGGCGAATGGTCTGGGCGGACTCGATCGAACAAGCTTGCAGAGCTATCTAGGCTTCTGAGCTTGGGCGTGCACGACAATCCTTATGGCTGTCAGGAGTCTACGGCTTGCTCTGAAGACATTTTGCAACAGATCGAAAAGCTGGCTCCTCAGCTAGCTATTTTGGTTGGTTATTCGAGCTTTCACCACAGACTCGCTGGGTATTTCAAAAGTCAGTCTATTCCCGTCGTTCTCTATGAAATGACACCGGGCACAGCCTTAGCGAATCTTGATATGAACGAAGTCGGACAGCGGGTCGCGGTAGCCCTTGGCATCAGCCCACGGGGCAGCGAGTTGGTTCAGAAGTCTGGCGTTCCATATTTTTACATTGGCTGTCCGCACAAGGATCGGGTGGATCGGGTGATTGTTGAAGCTGAATCGATGGGCCTTGACCCCTCTCGACCGCTCGTGTCTATTTTTCCTGGTGCACGAATCGAGGGTGTTCAGTGCACTCTGGCCGTCTTTCAGCAGCTGGCGGAGTCTCTTGCACAAACGTCAGACATTCAGGTCGTCCTGTCGGCTGCTGAAGCGCTGGTCCTGGACCCCAGCTTCAAGATTTGCGGGCGAACACTCGCCGAGCATTCGAGGCAGCCGGCAGCTCTCCGTGTGATGACAGGGATGAATCTCGAACTTCTTTCTCTATCGACCCTTGCCATCACAGGACCAGGAGCGATCACCGTCGAGTGCGGCCTGTTTGAGGTCCCGCTGCTGCCCATTTACTCGGCGGACATGGTCAAAGAAGGCATGAAGACCCTCCTCAACCAAACTGTGGGTCATTTTGTAGTCGAAGAGTTCTCTTCTGACACCCCGATACCTCGTCTCATTGAATCATGCAGGCAAATGATCGGCCCTAGTCCGAAGCGCGAGAAGGTGTTAAAAGATCTGCATGATGTGAAGCTGAGCTTGCAAGGCTTTGCAGCCGAGAATGCTGCTGACTACATCGGTCGTGAGATCGGCCAGTGGAACCAGGGCAAGCGCGCAAAGGGCACCAAAACCGCATGAATGCACCTGCATCCGAACGATCTTCACAGCAGAGGCTGTTGGCTTCGCTGCTGTTGAAGCCTGCTATGGAAATCAAATCGCACCTCATCTCTATGGTGGCAGCTCTCCTGCTCCTGTCCCTGTCCCATAGTCTTTTCCTGATACTTGTGGGCCCCCTGTTCAAGGCCATGTTCATCGGGGATGCGAGCAGCCAGGTGAGTCTCAGTCTGCTAGTCCCAGCAAACCTCCTGAGCTTTTGGCCTGAACTTGCCCATCTTTCGATTGATCGCCAGCGCTTAGCTCACGTTCTACCCGGTGCTATCCTTGCCGTCAGTATGCTTAAGGGGCTCGCTACGTTCCTGTTTCAGTTTCAGCAGCAGTTTGCAGCTCTCTATATTGGCCGAAGATTTCGGGAAACCTTGTTTGCATCGATCATTCACCTGCCTTTCGATAAGCTGGTCGAACGTTCACCCGCTGAGTGGATGTCGCTAGTTGTCAATGATGTCAGTTACATTCAGGTGAGAGTATCCGATATCTTCACAGGTTTGCTGCGCGATGGGGCCGTCGTTATTGCTTCCCTCCTTGCGCTTTATGTTATTCACTGGCCGACCGCCATGATTGTCACTCTGCTATCCATTCCCTTGGCTGTAAGCACAGGCCGAACGGGAAAGAAGATTTCTCACTTTGCAGAAAGTTGGCAGACAGAACTCGGTCGTATGGCAGCAGCGGTTTTGGACCTCCGACGCCGTTTCGAATTCATTCGAGCTCAGGCGGGAGAATCGCTGGAAAAGCAGCGCTTTGGCATGATGAATAAAGCCTACTACCGTATGATACGCCGCTCTATTTTGCTCCGTTCTGCGTACGCTCCCGCACTGGAACTGTTTGGCTTTCTCATGTTTGCCGGCGTTTTAGTAGCGATTGGTCGTGGCTATCTTGGTCAGAGTTTTAGTGCCAGCGACATGCTGCAGTTTTTTGCAGCACTCGGCCTGCTCCTGCGTCCCCTAAAAAGTATGGGGGAACAACTCACGCGCTACCACGAGACGATGGGCGTGATGCGACGTAGTCTGGATACCTTCGCTGCTGTCGAAGCTCAAAGCAAGGCCCAGGGAGCTCGAGCCACGAATTCAAAGCTTGAACCCATCGACTCCTGTCACCTGGAAAGCATTCTGCTTCAGTACAAACAGGGCTTCTCCCTGTTGGCTAAAGATCTGGATCTGAAGCCCGGACGGACCGTCGCCATCATAGGCCCGAGTGGGGCTGGGAAATCGAGTCTTCTGAAAAGCTTCGCAGGATTGCTCGCGCCGCAGCAGTGGAAGGCTGAGCTTGAGTGGGCGCGGGTGGCTCAGGACAGTACCTTGGTGAGTCAGAGGCCTTTTCTTTTTTCCGCCACTATTCGTGAGAATCTCCTGTACGGACTCGAAGACCCGAACGTGGACGATGCTAGCTTGCTTGAAGTTCTCGATGCAGTCGGACTTACAGAAGAATTGAAAGCCATGGATCAGAGGCTCGATACACTTCTAGACTTCATTCAGACCCCACTTTCGGGTGGACAAATGCAACGTCTCACCATTGCCCGCGCCTTGCTTCGTCCCCAGCGTCTCCTCTTGCTTGACGAGGTCACCTCAGCGATTGATCCCATGGCGGAAGAAACGATCACGCGGCGAATTGTGGAGACGGTCAAGGAACGGGGACAGAGTCTGCTGTTTGTCACTCACAGGCTCGGTCAGCTTGCGCTGTTTGATGAGGTCTGGTTTTGCGAAGGAGGGGAGTTGCTTCGATTCCGGGACTCGCTAAGTTGGGCCTTGCATCCTCGTATCCAGAGATTTTTGCAAGAAGCTCATACTCCCGCTTGAAGCGGGCAGAGTGTCAGAATTCTGACGTTTTGAGCTAAAATGGTACGCCGCTTGCCTCGCACCAAGAGAGGCTTTAAAATATCCCTTAGGACTGCCGCCTCACGACCATTCGATTAGGTTTACCTTGAAGGGCGCCCGCCCAAGGTTCTAGGGGGATAAGAATGAACGATACGAATCTGGATCCGAACTCTAATGCGGCCTTCAGCCAAACCTCAAGCGCGCAATCCAATCCCTTCACAGGTGAGCTGAAGGGCGAGTTTTCGAGTGACTTTGGAACCAATACAAACGCAGTCTCGCAAATCTTCAAGGGAGGTGGATTCGCCTCCGAGAACAAAGGTCGCCTGATCCTATTCGGGGTTCTCGCCGTTGCTATACTCGGCTTCGCCTTCTGGTACCTTTCGGAACCCATGGAAGGAGATATGGGAAGTGCGGAAGTTGCAGAAGAGGGCCTTGAAGAAGAGGGCGTCGACGAAGAGGGAATGGGTGCGGAAGAGGGCGAAACGACAACCGCCGAAACAAGTGAAGCAGCCCCTGTACCGGCCCCCACGACTGAAACCAAGGCTGCGACTGAACCCGTGCCTGCTCCAACCACCGAGGCAGCTCCTATGGCGACTGGCGACATTCGCCTCGGAACGCCTGCAAACGGCGCTTCGCAAACCTACGATGAGACCCAAGGCCCAGCTGAGTTCTCTTGGGAGGGTTCTGCAGACGAGATCGTGTTCTCCCGTAGCTCGACCATGCAGCCTGTTGTGAAGTCTGTGAAACTCAATGGGGCAAGCAGCTTTGCCTTTGAAAATCCTTACCCCGGAACCTGGTACTGGCAAGTGAAGAACGCGACCGGTGCCAGCGAGATTCGTTCGTTCCGTATATCCGCGCCTGACCGCCGATCGTTTCCCGTTAGCCAGCCGACCCCAGGTGGTTCGATCTCAGGCAACGGAGGCGTTGTGAGCTGGCAGGCTGGCGACAAGGTTGCCCGCTATGCGGTCGAGCTCGTGCCCAGTGGCCAATCCTTCGCCACACCAGCGTATCGCTTCGGTACTTCCGGCACCAGCGTATCTGTGCAGGGTGTGAGTCCTGGAAGCTACGATATGAGGGTCGGCGCCTTCAGCGAGGTCGCTGGTCGTTGGGAATGGCAGGTTATTCAGAACGTGACTGTGCAATAATCTTGCTTAACCCCTAGAAATTCCGTAAACGCTTCCCAAGGGGAAGCGTTTTTTCTTTTTAGGGGATCCGAACTTGGTAACAGCGGACAAAAAAGCTTTGCGCAGAGCCTTGCTTGCGCAGCGCCAGCTCCTGAGTGACGATAGCGTTCGTTCCGCAAGTTTTCAACTCTGTACCCGCTTGCAGACCTGGCTCGCAAGTCAAGCCGTGACGCAGCTCGCCCTCTATCGAGCCTTTCGCAAAGAGCCTTCGTTGGATCCCCTTGAAGCACTCTGGCCCCCGCAGCATCGCTTCTATCCGAGGATCGATGCCTCACGTGGCATGGAGTTCCGATCCGTCTCCTACGATACCAGCTTTCAACGCCACAGTATGGGCATGGAAGAGCCGCCGGCTGATGGCCCCCTGCTCCAGCCTGACAAACACACGGCCATCGTGGTTCCTGGAATCGCCTTTGACAAAAGAGGCTATCGGCTGGGGTATGGAGGTGGCTATTATGATGCTTTTTTGCCGCACTTTCCTGGCAAAGTGATCGGGGTCTGCTTGAACTCCTTTGTTTTTGACATGCTTCCCCAGGAGCCTCACGATGCTCCCGTGCAAGTCGTCATCACGGAAAGCGCAATTTACTAGGAAAAGATCGAGGGGAATGATAATCCAATAATGATAATCATTCCCATAATGGGAAAGCAGGAGGCTTTTCATGCGGTTTACATTCTCAATGACTCTAGCACTTTTGATGAGCAGTGGCTGGGCTCTTGCCAATAAAACCGTCACGGTTTACACGGAGCGCAAGGATCACCTTGTGCAGCCAGTCTTCGACGCTTATACGAAGAAGACTGGTGTGCAGATTAAGTTTCTGACCGATAATGCGGCCACGCTGATTGAGCGCTTGAAGGGGGAGGCTGGCAAAAGCCCGGCTGATATGCTCCTTACTGTCGATGCTGGCAATCTGTGGAGCGCCTCCCAAGCGGGTCTGTTCCAAACAATCAATAGTCAATCTTTGGACCAAAATGTCCCCGAGTATCTGCGCGACCCTGGTAAGCAATGGTTTGGAGTGTCTCTGAGAGCTCGCACCATTGTCTACAATCCTGACAAAGTCAAAGCTTCGGATCTGAAGAGCTACGAACAACTCGCGGAGCCCAGCTTCAAGAAACGTCTTTGTTTAAGGTCCTCCAAGAAAGTATACAACCAGTCGCTCGTTGCTATGAAGATTGCCGAAAATGGCGAAGCTGCAACCGAAAAAGTGGTCCGCGGTTGGGTCTCAAATCTCGCGGCTCCCGTCTTCCAGGACGACACCAAATTGATCGAAGCTGTCGCTGCAGGTCAGTGTGATCTTGGCATCGTTAACACTTACTATTACGGCCGGCTTTTAGAGAAAAATCCTAAGTTGAAAGCTAAACTGTTCTTTCCCGGTAAAGACCAAGGTGGGGCCCATGTGAATATTTCAGGAGCAGGTATCCTCAAAGCCGCTCCCCAGAAAGACGAAGCGATCAAACTACTTGAGTGGCTGACAACGCCCGAAGCCCAAAATCTCTTTGCAGATATCAACCACGAATACCCTGTTAATCCTCAGGTCAAGCCCAGCAGCCTGGTCCAAAGCTGGGGTTCGTTCGATACGAATCTCATCAACATCTCCAAGGCTGGTGAGCTGCAAGCACAGGCTATTAAATTGATGGACCGGGCTGGATACAATTGATCCCTTACTACCGTAAATTTCAAGCTTCCCCAGGCTGGCGTTACCTCTCCTACGGCATAGCCAGCTTGGTCTTGACCCCTGTGCTGGTGGTGATTGCTGCTTGGCTCTTGCCGATCCAGCAGGAGCACTGGGATCATCTTCTAACCCATGTCCTGCGGACTTTGCTGCTGGATACCTTGCTGCTTTTGATCGGGGTCGTAGCGATCAGCTGGGCACTGGGGGTCGGACTGGGTTGGGTCTGCTCCCAATTCGATTTTCCCGGTGCAGGATTTCTACGCCGGGCCCTGATTTTGCCCTTTGCGATGCCGTCTTATGTGAGTGCCTTTGTTTATGTTGGACTGCTCGATTTCTCGGGTCCACTTCGAACCTGGCTACGTTCAGTATTTGGAACGGACGCTTTCGTGCCTGAAGTCCGCAGTCTTTGGGGAGGTGTGATCCTCCTCTCTCTTTCCCTTTACCCTTACGTCTACGTGCTCAGTTACGACGCTTTCAGCTCCCAGGGACGCAGCAGTTGGGAGGCAGCGCGCTCACTTGGGGCTCGCCCTCGAGTGATTTTCCATCGCCTCGCTCTGTCTTTCGCGCGACCCTGGATCGCAGGAGCTCTCTGTCTTGTGGCACTAGAGGTCTTGAATGATTTTGGCACGGTCTCGATCGTGGGGGTCCAGACGTTTACGACAGCTATCTATAAAGTATGGTTTGGTTTTTTCTCACCAGAGACAGCAGCCCAGCTATCGTCATTTCTGGTTTTGATCGCCTTTGCTGTTTTCTATCTCGAGCAGCAGACTCGACTACGACGAGAATACATAGCGCAAAATCCGTCGCAGGGCTTGCGACGCATAGCCTTGAGCGGCCCTACCATGGTCTTAGCCATACTTTTTGGATTCGGGATCTTTGCTCTGGCCTTTGCGATACCCGCCCTACAGGTGCTCAGTTGGGCCTGGCAGTATCGCTTGGAATTTATGCAATCCTCGACACTTTCAGCTTTGTGGCGAACGATTGTTCTTGCAAGCCTGACAGGGATCACGGCTTGTGCCGCAGCAGGGATCGTGGTCATGGCTCAAAGGTATTTTCCTACTGGCAAGCTTGAACGCAGCAAGCAGCTCGCGTTGCTCGGTTACGGTATTCCTGGTTCGGTCTTGGCGATCGGAGTGTTCTTGCCTTTGGTCAAACTTGATCATTTGCTGGTGGATGGACTCAAAGCTAGCTTTGGCTATGGGGGCGGACTTATTCTCACCGGTACCGTATTGAGTATGGTGATAGCCCTCACGATCCGCTTTCTAGCCGTTGGCGCGTCTTCCATCGATGCAGGACTCGAACGGGTCTCTACTCGCTTGGATGAAGCTGCCACACTCTTCGGGGTCTACGGCTGGGCGCAGTTTCGTCAACTTCATTGGCCCCTTCTGAAGGTCAGCTTCGCATCCGGATTTCTCTTGGTTTTCGTCGATGTCATCAAGGAAATGCCTCTCACGCTTATGACCAGGCCCTTTGGCTGGGATACCCTGTCCGTGCGTATTTACGGTTTGATCAGCGAAGGGGAGTGGCAGCGAGCAGCAGTTCCCGCCAGTTTACTTTTGCTAACAGGCATGATTCCCCTCGTCTTCTTCAATAGGAATAGGAGCTGAACTCGTGTCCCGTATTGTATTGACCGTCGATCAGGTGGTTCATCGCTATGGCGAGCAGTCGACCTTGCAGGGCGTAAGTCTTAGTCTAGAAGAAGGCAAAATCGGCTGTCTGCTCGGTCCAAGCGGCTGCGGAAAGACAACCCTTTTACGCTGTATAGCAGGATTCGAATTGGTGGAAGAGGGTAGTATTGTCGTTAATCAGAGACTTGTCAGCAGTGTTACAACCTACGTGCCACCTGAAAGAAGGCGGATAGGAGTTGTCTTTCAAGATTACGCTCTGTTTCCTCACATGACTGTAGCGCAAAACATTGAGTTTGGGATTCGCCACCTAGCCGAGCAGGAGAGGCGCGAGAAAGTTCGCAAACTTTTGCATTCCGTTGCTTTGGACGCCTTTCGCCTCCGATATCCTGGCGAACTCTCGGGCGGCCAGCAGCAGAGGGTTGCCCTTGCAAGGGCCCTGGCTCCCGAACCTGATTTGCTGCTTCTTGACGAACCCTTCTCAAATCTCGATCCTGCCCTACGGGATCGAATGAAACACGAGCTCAAAGTCCTCCTCCAGCACTTCGGTGTGACAGCACTGATTGTGACCCACAACCAAGACGAGGCCTTTGATATGGCCGACGAGATCGGGGTCATGGCGCATGGTCGTATCATTCAATGGGGGTCCGCTTACGATCTTTACCACCGCCCCACATCCCGCACGGTCGCCGAGTTCCTTGGTATGGGTGCGTTTCTGCCCGCAGACATCACGGATGATGGTTGTCTCGTATCCGAACTAGGTGAACTGGTCTGTACGGAGGATATCAAGCATCTCCGCGGGCAAACGGTCACTGTGCTTCTCCGCCCTGATGATATTGTGCATGATGATGGTGCTTCTTTCCGTGCGATTGTCCGGCGGGTGGCCTTCCGCGGGATGTACCGGGTCTATCATTTGGGTCTACCCAGTGGTGCGGAGATCCACTGTTTCACTTCCAGCCACCATGAAGTTCATGAGGTGGGATCCGAAATCGGCATTCGACTTGATCTCAAGCATGCCGTGATCCTCTTGAACGAGTTCTCGCTGGTCGAAGAAACCGACCAGCAGCACCTCCCGCCGACGACTCTGCAAAACGGTTCGTGAATGGTTCTCCTTCGTCAGCTATCCATCTATCTGGGGCGATCCAAGCCAGGGAGGTCAAGGTTCACCTTTTTCTGATATAATAAGGGCTATCGGCTTGAAGCTGAGGAGACACCACGTGCGAAGCCCCTGGCTGTTGCTGCTGCTATGTTGCTATTTGGGCGAGAAGGCTACGGCTCAAGAGGCCAACAAGCCGCAAATTCCCAAAGTCTGGAATGGAGAGGCCTTGGAGGCCGATGAGGGTGCTCTTTACCTGCAAAGTCAGATCGTAGACACCAACGCTCGAGCCCAAGCAGGTACCTTTACTTTCACCCTTAGAGGTCGAAAGCGGCAGCTTCTGTATATTTTTCAGACAGAAACTATGCCTATCGATCAGCACCCCCATCGAGTCTGGAAGATCAAAGAAGACGATTACGATATCGAACGTATCCAGTCCATCGATGATGACGGTCATCAACGGGAATGGCGAGGACCCTACCGGTATAGTTTCCGAGTCCAAAGCCGGGCTCTGTCTCACTTCGGTGCATGGTATCTGGTTCAACTCAAGCAGGGAGGACGTTTGAGCCTCTTGATCAAAAAGACCAGGAATGTGTTTGACCCCAACAAATCTTTGGGTAGCTTCAATCGGATCATCGATGCCGAGAATGGTGCTTTGCTCCTCGAACTCAAGCAGGCGGCTGCGAGTCAAGGCAGTGAAATTAGGCAGGTGTTTCGGACCACACGGACGATTGGAATGTTCTACAAACTGAATCTTTTTCGGCAAAACACCTTTGCACCAGCTATGATAAGGGTACTGGAGACTCATGAAGCCGATATCCGGACCTGCTATACCGATTATCTCGAAAGGAATCCGAAGGTCCGAGGTAGTCTGAATTATGCCTTCGTTTATTCAGGCACGACTCGGAGTATTAGGTCGCTCAAGATCAAAAACAGCGACCTTCAGGACGGACGATTTCTAGAGTGCATGATGTACAAGGTGATGGGACTCAGTTTTCCTGTTGATAAAAGTCTCATTGGTGAACTGAGTTTTACATTTCATTTGAGTCCTTGAGCAGGAGACTTCAGCATGGAGGATATGATCATCAAACGCCGGCTGTCTAACTTTCTCTTGCAACCCCTGGTACAAACCAAAATTGGTCTGTATTGCATCATTCTTTCGTTGCTATTCGCCTCCGTTATCGCTGCTATCGTCTACTACAACATGGGGCAGCTCTTTCAATTTATCATTGAGCTGACAGATGCACCCAACGAGGTCCAAGACATCATACTGAATCATCTCAGCAGTATTCAGATCTGGATCTACACCTCTTTAGGGGTTTATATCCTGCTTATCATTGCTGTTTCCATTTGGTACACCCATCGTCTCGTAGGTCCCATGGTCGCATTCCAAAAGCATTTTGAAGCCTTAGAGCGCGGCGACTTCAGCCATCGAACCAATCTGCGTAGGCATGATGCCTTCCACGACGCTGCTAATGCCCTCAACAATGCAACGGAAACACTCGGAGCCAAAAGCTATCCACGTACCTCCAGAGATAGCGACTCAAACACTCGAGACTAAAATCTATCCACGTAACTCTAGAGATAGCGACAAGCTACCCGCTTGTCGCCAAACGTCTAAGCTTAAGGATCTTACCAAAAAGCCACGGAAAGCCCTTAACTGCAGCCAGGGGGATAGAAGCGGCAACCCCGCAATATCGATCCCAGGTCTGTACCGCTACAGAACCGTGTCTTCCTAGCGATTGGACCAGCCAGCTGCCACTTCGTTGACCCTGACGATTAGAATAAAGGGTCAAACACTTCCCCCTTCGCACCCTATATGCCAGCAAGTTTTGCGACACAAATTCCGATAACTTAGTGAAGTAAGACTTGCGTTTCATGGGACCTCTCTGAACCGTACTGACAGAATATGCCAGAGTTACCTAACTATGTCACTGGTCCAAAAAGTGGGGTCCCTTTCAGGGTCCGGTAAGCGTGAGAAGAAGCGCAATTAAGACATTGTTTTGCACTTGGAGTCTTATTGCCTTGCCAATTCAAAGCAGACAGACTGACCTAAAATTCTTGCCTCCAGGTTCTCAAAATGCTACTTAGCCTGTAATCTTTAGTCCACATGGGCTTAATTCTAAACGCTTCCAGACTTTGACAATGAAACATGATAGTTTAGGAGAGTGAACTGATGCTAAAGAAGAAACATGGACTATTACTTGCTGTGTCACTCTCTGCCCACGAAGCCTCGGCCTTTCAACCAAATCCTGCTACCCTGGTCGAGCGTTCAAGAGTCGACAAGGAGCAAGACCTTCGTAAGATAAGTGTTGAAGATTTGGCTTCGCAAGGTAGCTCGAATTCTGAAGAGCTTCCCGAGGAATTGTCCATTATTGAACAGCTTCTCAGCATTGGTATTCGCAGAAAAACATCACTGCGCCTACCGGGCGGTAGCGAATGTGGCACTTGCTCATGAATGCAAGTAGTCCTCTTGGGGGCGGCGCCCCTAAGAGAGTCAAAGTTAAGTCTTCGCTTCTGAGGCGAAGGCCGTACATCCCCGTTATTTCAGTCTTTTTCGTTGCGATATGCACAGTACTTCCGTACTCGATTTTTGGACTAAGAGTCGCGGGGGGATCAAAGTCGAACGACCAACAAACTCTTCGATTTGGCATGTTGACCTACAAACCTGTAAACGAGGTCGATCCTGCACGAATTAGGACGATAGAAGAGTACCACTACCTCCGTTCTATTTACAGTCCTCTCGTCGAGTATAGTAAAGACGGTAATCTAGTGGGTTCTCTAGCTGAGAAGTTCTATTGGGACGGTACTAATCTTGTCTTCCATTTAAGGGCTAACGCCAAGAGTTCCAAAGGTGATCCCATCACTGCGGAAGACGCCATGCTTTCAATCAAGCGACTTCTAATTCTTGAAACGAATAGTCACGGAAATCTTAAGCGACTTCTTTGTGAGGATCAAAATCTAGATTCTTTGTACCAACCTTGTCCCGGTTTAGTCGTTGAGAATGAACGTTTGGTCTTACGGTTTGATAGACAACGGCATTACCTTATTCCTATGCTAGCAAATCTAGATTTCGCTATTCTTCCGAAAAAAAGCTTTGACCATTACTCGTTAGCTATCATCGATCACTTTAACTCATCAGGGCCTTACGTCTTGATTCGAGATGATCCGAAGCTTAAAGTTGTTTCGCTCAAAGCTCGTCCAGAACATTGGCTCTACAGACCGGACATGCCACAGGAGGTCGATCATGTTCAATTGATCGATGCTGATGGAAAACCACTGAATAATACCGAGAGGCTAGACGCTCTGACAAGTGGAGTGGTCGATGTGTTACCGACATTCTCACTTTTCGATGGTAAACGAGCGCTCAAGCTGGCAAAAGCAGACCAGAATCTACAGCTTTTTAAAACTCAAAACATCGCTTTATCTGCCGTTATGTTTACCGAAAAAGGATTGCAACGCTTTTCACCAAGACAGAGGATGGCCATCGGCAAAGAACTACGTAGTAGAGTGGCTGCGTATTTTCCTGAACCAGATGCAGTACGCAAACCGACATTTGAATATTTCCCAAAATCCGGCGCAGGACAACTTAGTGATATTGATTTTAAGCTCATACGGGACGAAATCGATTCTTTATCCACCAGCGACTGTACATTAACAGATGACAGCAAGGCTACATTAGGCATACCTGACTTTTCAATAGAGTTCTCTAAGCAAATGTATGGCACTGAGGGGAAGTGTTATCGCATTGTCAGTTGGAATGACTTGAAATTGACGACAAAGACTGGCACTGGAAGTGATTTGCCGGAATTAAGAACTATTACCACGGATGTAAGCTTCAATGAGAATTTTAGCTTGTTGTTTTATACGGCAAGCCTTGGGGTGTTTCCTTATAGTGAGGACGCCAATCAAAAATGGCTAGAGAACTACATGTTAGAAGAAAACGCCAGCAATCGCTTAAGCATGATGGAAAGATTACACGCTGATCTTATTAGGCATGCTGCGATTATCCCCTTGGCTTCTATGCCCTATCTAGCGATGGCAAGGAAACCATGGAAGCTGAATTTTTCGGATACAATGGCTGGATCACCTCTGTGGCTGATTAGTTATGAAAGTTTTTGATGAAGTACTAGCATGGTTGCGAGATAATTCTACCAAAATAGGATCCGTTATTGAGTTAGATGAATGGTTTTCGGAGTCGCTACCTGGATTCTACCGAGCCAGAATGCGGTTTCAATGGAAAGAGTTTTCGTTAGATGCGCAAGGAATTGGAACGTCTGAACAAGAAGCAATCGTCAAATGTTTGGCTGAATATTTCGAGAGAATTGTCGTAAGGGAAACAAAAGCGTCTTCATCAAACGGTTTCGCTGCCCACATCAATTCCGAGGAGGCAAGGAGACGCTCTCTCGATGAGTTGTTAGAGAGAGACGCCTTTTTCTCGCACTATCTTACAAGAACACCTTTTGAAGCTGTCGATTATTCAGCGATTCATGGCGATCTACATCCCTCTATTCTCCAGTTATTCAAACGAGTCCAGGCGAAGGGATTCGATCTTAGATTCGGTATGATGACATGTCTTAGTGGTCGGATCGGAATAATCGCTGCTGCATCGAATATCCGAAGCGAGCCAAAGTTTGGTGTAGTTTTCAGCACTGCCTGCGGAGATAGCCGCACTGTCGTGCTCAACAAAGTGGGGATTGAGCTTGCTGGTAATTTGGCTTGGTTACTGGGGCTTGAATCCATAGAGGCAATGAGCAACACTGATTTTGTAAAATTAACTAAGTTTAGGGCCATCGATCACAGACGACTAGGCTTTCATTTAGATCAAAGGCAATGGTTTGAGACGATGTTCTTACCCAAAGACGTTGAGACTCAGCCAGCACTATCTCAAGAATTGAATGTAGAATTTGTACATCATAAAATACCCGAGAATTTTGATTCACCCCCATTTTTTATTGTCCAGGCCAAATGCCCAAGCGTGCAGCGCCATTTCTTTGGGCTGACTACTGAAGATAAAGTCAATATACCCAGACTTTCTATGTTTCTCATGAGAGATGTAAAGTATGCCGAACTTTATCTTCAACCTTCAATCTTTGGATGAAATCAGCAATGAATTCGTCATTTAGTTTGGAGCTTCGGAAAAGTTTTTTGAAAATCTATTTCATAAGCCAGGCCCTGCTTTTCTCCACAGGCCTTTTCTTTGAATACTCTATTTACCAAAGTCATGTACGTGTGGCTGAAAATTTTGTCTCTATAGTGCGAGAACAAGTATTGATCGGCGACTCACGTGCGGCCATGCACAACTCCAAAGCGCTAACTCAAAATGAGTCGAGATTTTTTCGGATTGCATACCTAGATTTACATAATAGACAGGTATTCAATGTGATGAGAGACCAATCTGTTCCGGAATTTCCTCTACATTTCACTGTGAATTTACCGCTTTATTTCGATATCGATCAAAACAATTTTGCGGGCAATTTCGTATTCACATATTCTTTCGAGAAACTATCCCTATCAATCGGATTGTTATTTTTGGTCGGCACAGTCTGTGCTGTTATCATTTTTTTTGCTCTCAGGAAGAATCTTCTCCTTTCGTATTCAAGAGACCTTGATCATCAAAAAAAATCTGTCATTATTCGCGTAATGCAAAACATTACGCACGACATGCGTGCGCCGATCGGTACCTTCGAGAGACTCCTTCTTACCGAAGACGACGAAATGCCTCAAATGAAACCAGCCATAAGAGAATCAGTCAATAGACTTTATACAATGGTTGAATCGCTCCGGCATGGCGAGATTGAGAACATCGTAAAGAAGTCTTGGCATAGTCTCGATTTTTCTTACGGTTACGAAAGCTTAATTGGAAAAGCAAATTCCAATTACATCAGCCTCATTGTCCCGCAGTATGTACTCGAGAAGATCTATATCGATCAATCGAAAGTCGAGCGAGCATGGATAAATCTAGCTTCCAACGCTCTTGAATTTGCAAAGACAAAAGTTGCAGTCGAAGCTGAGAGGAAGGATGATGTCTTGATCATTCGTGTGGTCGATGACGGACCAGGGGTACCGGATGTGCTTTTGCCACATTTGTTTCAAAGAGGCGCAACTTATGGCAAATCGGACGGCACTGGCCTAGGCCTTGCGTATGTCAAACAAGTGATGATGGGCCATGGGGGAGATATTCGATACTATCGCGAAGATAATCTAACAGTATTCGAGTGTTTCATCCCTAACGCGTTCGATAATAGAGCTGACGGATTAATCGAGCAAAGCGACTCTTCGTCAGTGACTGAAGAACCGACTCAAAGAATCGTAGGAATAGCATTCACCTCTTTTTCACTTTGTTCAGAGGTTCTGGACGGACTCACCAGAGTAAAATACAGAAAAATTATGTGGAAAGAGGGCTTTGATAAAGACTATGACTTCATCGTCACGGACGACCCCAACATCGTTGACCGGTGCATTGATGGAGGAATCAGCGTTGCTCAGTTTAAGCCGAATACTCCTGCGAGCGAGATTGTTCGAAGAACCCTTATCCGTCTTGGGATCCCACAGAGTGGAAGGACCGAAGATGTTTGAAGATAGGAAGCTCCTGGTCGTTGAGGACACGTGGAGTCAGAAATTTCGTGTCTGACCGCAAGTGGGTCGGGGTGACCAGGGTTCACCTAGTCCCCGGAGATCCGGACTTGCAGACTTACCGTATCCGGCTCCTCAGATTAAAGATTTGTTACGCTTTGTATTGTCGGTAGGCAGGTTCGGGTAGTGGATATTTCTGCAGGTACTTCGCAAAGTAACCGCTGAAGTTTCCCGGGTTTAGTGGAGCCATCTGGTAAGATGGTATCACGACCATAGGGAGGTGTAACGTTTCACGACCATTGTCAATCATGGTTTCAAATTCCTTGTCAAAGTTAGCCTGACCATTCCCGCTGCATGCAGCCTGTATCGAATCACCCCAGATATGCAGACACCAATAGACAATAGACA
>Ga0209985_10000526_pt1 | contig 40948 bp, 35 predicted proteins | sample NOAtaG_FD_187305 | JGI IMG/M metagenome (GOLD analysis project Ga0209985, IMG submission 187305) | Freshwater lake microbial communities from Lake Erie, under a cyanobacterial bloom - NOAA_Erie_Diel6S_1000h metaG (SPAdes) (version 2) | ecosystem: Environmental > Aquatic > Freshwater > Lake ...
GCACGACGTCGGCACGCTCGGGTCCGGCAGCGGCGCGCGCCTCGGCCTGCCGCTCACCGGCCTCGACACGCCGACGCTCCGCGGCCTCTGGGCGAGCGCGCCCTACCTGCACGACGGCTCGGCGGCCACGCTCGACGAGGTGATCGGCGCCCGCAACGCCGAGGATCGCCACGGCGTCACGAGCGACTTCGGCGAGGCCGAGCGGGCCGACCTCGTCACGTTCCTGCTGTCGCTCGACGACCTCGCGCCCTGAGCCCGCTGCCGGTGCGGCCGCCGCGCTTCAGAGCCCGCGGAGACGGGTGGCCTGCTGCACGCGGCCGATCGCCACCACGTAGGCGGCCATGCGGAGCGGCAGGGTGCGCTGGCTCGCCGCGCTCCACACGCCGTCGAAGGCCTTGGCCATGATGCGGCGCAGCTCGTCGTTCACGCGGGCCTCCTCCCAGTAGTAGTTCTGGAGGTTCTGCACCCACTCGAAGTAGCTCACGGTCACGCCGCCTGCGTTGGCGAGGATGTCGGGGATCACGTGCACGCCCTTCTTGTGCAGGATCTCGTCGGCCTCGGGCGTCGTCGGTCCGTTCGCTCCTTCGACGACGATCTTGGCGCGCACGTCCTTGGCGTTGTCGCGGGTGAGCACGCCGCCGAGCGCGGCCGGCACGAGCACGTCGCAGTCCCAGGTGAGCAGCTCGCCCGCGGGGATGCTGCGGCCGCCCGAGAAGCCCTTCAGCGAGCCGTGCTGCGCGACGTGCGCGAGCGCGGCCTTCACGTCGATGCCCTCGTCGTTCGCGAAGGCGCCGGCGATGTCGGAGATCGCGACGATCTTCGCGCCCTGCTCGCCCATCAATCGCGCCGCCCAGCTGCCCACGTTGCCGAAGCCCTGCACCGCGACGCGCTGACCGGCGAGCGGCTGGTTCAGGCGCGCCAGGATCTCCTCGAGCGCGAACAGGCAGCCGCGTCCGGTCGCGGCGCCGCGGCCGAGCGAGCCGCCGAGCTCGATCGGCTTGCCGGTGACGACCCCCGGCGCGTAGCCGCGGTACTTCGTGTACTGATCGAAGAACCAGCCCATCTCCTGCGGGCCCGTGTACATGTCGGGCGCGGGGATGTCGGTGCGGTCGCCGACGATGTCGTGGATCTTGTCGACGAAGGCGCGGGTGAGGAGCTCCTTCTCCCGGAGGCTGATCTTCGTGGTGTCGACCTGGATGCCGCCCTTGCCGCCGCCGAACGGGATGCCCACGACGCTGGTCTTCCAGGTCATCAACTGCGCGAGCGCGGTGACCTCCTGCGCGTCGACCTCGTGGTGGTAGCGGAGGCCGCCCTTGAAGGGCCCGCGCGCGTTGTCGTGCTGCACGCGGTAGCCGACGAAGGTGCCGATCGAGCCGTCGTCCCGCACGATGTTCAGCTCGACCCGCACCTCGCGGAACGGCGTGCGGAGCTGCACCGACTGGTCGGCGGTGAGGCCGAGGATCTTCGCGGCCTGATCGAAGTAGCGGTTGGCGTTCTCGAGCGCGTCGGTGGTCATGGTCGTCTCCCCGGATCGATGGTGCCGGGGAGCATGCCCAAGCCCCGCGGCGAGGAAAAGAGCCTCCGCGCCGGGAACGATGGCCGAGGCCGGCTCAGAAGCGCGCGCCGAGGCTCATCAGGTGGTAGAGGTGCCCTCCGCCCGCATCGAGCCGGCCGCGGTCCTCGAGCTCGAGCTCGACCTGGTAGCCGAGCTGCACCATGCCGAGCTCGATCGTCGCCATGACGAGCGGCCGCACGCGCCAGCGCTCGGTGACTGCGTCGACGAACGCGAAGCCGCCCGCGGTGCTGACGAGGGAGCGGCTCTGATCGCGGTTCAGGGTCGCCGAGGCGCCGATGGAGAGCTCGAGGTGCAGGCCCATGCCCGGGCCGACCTGCACCAGCTGCCGCCAGCCGAGGTAGGCGTCGATGCGGAAGCGGCGAGCCTCCTGGCGCAGCACGCTGCTGCCCGACGGATCGGTGCCGCCGGAAAGAAAGTGGCCGCGGGCGGCGAGGACGAAGGCGTCGAGCGCGGTCACGCCGAGCTGCAGGTATGCGCCGCCGAGCAGGTCGGGCTCGCGCTCGGGCGGCTGGTCCTCGAAGGCGGCGGAGAGGCCGATGCCGAGGAAGAGATCCACGCGGCCGCCGTGGCTCTCGGGGGCCCCGACGCGGCCTGTGAGGTCGGCGACGGCGCTTGCGCTGCTTCCGAACGTGAAGTCCTCCGTCATCATCCAGCCGCTCCGGCGCGCGACGCCGACGACGTCGCCGTGGCAGTCGACGATCGGCGCGCCCACGATGGCCGGGCGCGCGTCGACCTGCAGCTCGCGCTCGCCGATCGCGTTGAGGGCGCCGGCGGTCAGGCTGAACTCGAAGTCGTGCCGGCCGTCGCGACCGCGCCGCGATGCGCCGAGCGCGAGGGACGGCACCACGACCTCGCGGCCGACGTCGAGCGCGGCCGGGTCGGCGAGGTCGAGCGGCGTGCCGGGCAACGGCGAGGCGAGCTCGAGCAGCGCGAGGTCATCGTCCGGTGCGGTGACGATCACCCGGGCCGGGCGGGCGTTGCCCTCGACGTCGACGACCCGCACGCCGTGACCGTCGGCGACGATCGAGCGCGAGGTGACCACGTGCGCCGCGTCGAGCGCGAGGAAGCCCGCGCCGACCGCGAGCCCCGACTCGACCCGCACGATCGAGGCGCGCGCGGCCTCGTGCACTGCGCCGATGCAGGTGCGCGGCGGCTCCGCGTCCGAGGAAGCGGCCGCCGCGGCCGGCGGGGGAGTCTCGGCCAGAGAGCCCGCCGCGGGCAGCTCGGGGGCGTCGCTGGCCGCGCTCTCCGGCGCTCCCGGCGCGGGCTCGGGGACCGGCTCCTGCGCGTGGGCAGGCACGGCGAGCGCGAGCACGAGACAAATCAGCAGGCTTCGGTCGTATCGCGGCATGGAGGCTCCTCGGAGAACGCGCGCCGGCACACCCGCGCCCCGCGCTTCTCCTTACTAGAGCCCTTGGCGTGCATTGCCGCCTGCCCGTCGCAGTTCTTCACTGCGTCCCGTCACGGTGGGCCGCGCACCCCATGCGCTGTCGACCGCCGCGCAGCGCCGGGAGCGCTGCACCCGCCGAATGAACACTGCCCGGGCGCTCGAGGGCGTCGCCGCGGGCCGTGAGGTAGGAGCCGCGTGCTTCCGTTCGGAAGGGTCGAGGTCGTACCGCTGGACTGGTCGCAGTTGACCTGCCGCGCCGTCTCCGCCTCGCCGGTCGCGCCCGGAACGGGGGTGAGCGAGATCTCGAGCGATCGGCCGCCCGAGGTCCAGAGCTCGATCGGTATCCGCTGCGTGAACCCCGTTCTTTTGGGGTCGGCGGGCCGGTCGCAGCCTCGGGGTCGTGCTGGATCCGACTCGCTCAGCTCGCCGACGGCTTCTGCTCCGGGGGCGGCACCGTGAGCTGGCCGAGCTCGCGCGCGAGTTCGGCCTTGTCGAGCCGGTCTCGTGTCGCGATCCAGTACTTGGGCGCGAGCTCGAGGTAGCGGTCCTTGGGCCAGTGCGGCAGGACGCGGAACAGGTCTCGGAGGTACGCCTCGGGGTCGAGGTCGAAGAGGCGCGCCGAGGCGATGAGCGAGAAGAAGGCGGCGACGGCCTCGCCGTGGTCGTCGGAGCCGACGAAGAGCCAGTTCTTGCGTCCGACGGCGACCTTGCGGAGCGCGCGCTCGGAGCGGTTGTTGTCGAGGCCGAGGCGCCCGTCGTCCAGGAAGCGTGCGAGCGATTTCTTCTGCCTCGGTCGGGGAGCGCAGGGGAGGCGCTAGTGGTGGTGTCCGCCCGCACCGGCGAACTCGAGGACGAGGAGGCCGAGCAAGATGGCGGTGCCGAGCGCGCCCGCGGCACCGAGCACTGCGGCCCAGTCGTGGCCGCGGCGCCACGCCGCGACGCACCCGTACCCGTAGAAGAGGGCCCCGAAGAGGCAGAGGAAGAAGAGCTGCGCGCTCTCGCCCAGGGCGAAGAACAGAGCCACGAGCGATGCGCCGCCGAGCGGCGCTGTGAGGACGAGGACGACGGGGAACAGCCGCGCCAAGGGCTTGCGAATGCCCCACGAACGGAACGATTTGGCGAGCTCAGCATCCTCTCGATCCGATTTGTCCAAGGTCGCCTCTCGGAGTGGGGCAATGACATGGGTACGCAAGGGGGTACCGCACCCTCGCGCATCGCGATCATGCCTCAGCGACGGCACGGAGGTCCGCGCCGAGCGTCGACTCGGTGAACTCGACGACGACCGCGCCGTCGTCACGGCGCGAGATGGGGCGGCTCCGCGTGGCCCTGAAGCGGCTTCCCCGGCCCGGAGTCGAGGACGATCACGTACCGATTCGGGAGCGCGCTGACCGTCGCGCGGTACGTGCCGTTCGGGACCGCCACCCGCCGGGACTCCGCGCCGCCCGAGAGCTCCAAGCGCTCGCCGACCACATCCAGGGCAAACGTCGCGCTCCGTGCGACCTGCTTCGCTTCGGCGGGCGGCAGCGGCGCACCGCGGAGCTCCACCTCGTAGGTCCCGTCCGAGCCGGTGGACCACACCGCCGCGCGACCGCGAAGCGCTGCCTTCAGCACCTTGGGTTCGTAGCAACGCGCCACGATCTCCCCTGCCTTCGCCGCCGTCGGGTCGAAGCAGAACAGAAGCGCCACGTCGGTCGCGAGCTGGACCGTCGTGCCGAGCGCCGAGAGCGGCGTCGGAGTGGGCGCCGTGAGCGCGAGGCCGCGCGCACGCAGGCCCGGCGCGAAGAGGTCGTACGCGGACACGTCGGCGCCGAGCGCGGCAGCGAGCGCCTCGGCCACGGGTGCAGGTACCGACGCCTCGGCCATGGCCTGCTCGAGCGAGGCGAGCGCGTCGCTGCCCGGCCCGCGCCCGAGGTCGGCGAGCACCACGCGCCACGCCTCCGCCGGCGCCTCACGCGCCAGCAGCGGCAAGAACGCCCGGTCTCCGCCCGCCTGCGCCGCGGCGGCCGCCGCGCTCGCTGCCTTCAGCGTCAGCTCCGGCCGCTCGTGCTCCAGCACCCGCGCGAGCGCGAAGGCCCGCGCGGGATCGCCGGGCAAGAGCCGCTCGACCTGCGCCGCGAGCGTGTCCGCCATCGCTGCTGCCACCGCACCGAGCAGCTCCGCAGCCTCCGCCGCGATCGCCGCACCCACGGTGCCGTCCGCGAGCTTCTCGCCCAGCGCGGCGTGCGAGGCGGACCAGACGCTGTCTGCGAGGCACCCCACGGCTGCACGCAGCGCCTCCCGCGTGGCGGGCAGCCCTCGCACGAGCTCGACCATCGCGCGACGTATGTCACGAGGCGCTGCTCCATCCGGACCCGCTCGCTCGGGGGCGGCACGGAGCCCACGCCGAGCGCCAGCTGGGCCTCCACGTATTTGTCCAGGTCGATGCCGACGGACGCGAGCGCGCCGCGAAGCATCGACCATCGATCGCGCCCGAGCTCGCTGGTGTCGGAATGCAAGAACACGCGCTGAGGGGGAGCGCTGGGTGCCACGTACGCGAGCACGCGGCGATGCACGTCGTTCCAGCGCTCGACCTCGGGGACCAGCAGCTCGTCGAGCGCGGACCAGATGTGACCCTGCGCGTCGCGGTCGATCGACGGCGGCGCACCCTGCGCCGACCGACCGTGCGCGCGGATCGCGCGGATCAGCGCCGGCTCCTCGTCCTCGAATGGCTCGAGCGCGGCGTCCAGCGCCGCGAGCGTCGCCTCGGGAGCCTCTTGCCCGCCGTGCGGGTCCCACCATGCGGACAGCTGCAGCGGCGTCAGGCCGTCCTCGACCAGGCTCTTCACGGCATCCGCGAGGGTCACCGAGGCGTGCAGGACATGCACGGTCTCTCCGAACTCGCTCGTCCCCTCGGTGACGAGCTGCGCCGCCTCGTCGGCCACCTGCATGAGCGCGTCGGCCAGCGCGCTCTCGAGCGGCTCTTCGGGGTGGCGCTCGAAGAGCTGGCTCGCGTCGAGGGCCTCCGGCGTCCCGACGAGCACGGCCGTGACGGCTCGGCAGACCGGCGAGCGCCACGAGCGAGGCTCCGACCGGAAGCTCGTCGAGCCGGAACACGAGGCAAGTGCGGGAGGCGGCGCGCGGGTTCTTCTTTTTTCCGTAGCCCCTTGGTGATCCGGCGGCCCCTCGGTTCGTCGGCTCGAAGGAGCACGCCCGGTCGGGATCACCTCGGCGCGAGGCGATCCGGTACATCCGTCGCGAGGCGCGCGAGCTCGTCGGCGCGCGCTTCGGTGCTCGCTCGGATGGAGACGAAGGTGCTCGACTCGACGTCGTCGTCGGTGGTCTCGACGAGCGCGTCGGGGAGCACGAGCGTGCGCTCGTCGGTCCATCCCCCGGGCACGCTGCCGCCGTATTCGAAGCGGCGGCAGACCACCCCACAGCGCGGGTCACCCGTGGGGAGGAGCGCCGCTTCGAGCGCGCGGGACACTGCGAAGCCGTTGCCCTCGAGCCGCACGGAGCGCCGGGCAGCGAGCGAGACCCGGAGCGCGCGCGTCGTGCCTCCTTCGACCGTCATCATCGCGCGCACGCCATCGAGGGCGATCGCGCCGAGCACGGTCAGCACGCGCCCGCGGTTGCGAATCACGATGTCATGCGCGCGCTGGCCGACGGGAGCCCAGGCGCACGCCCGCGTCATCGCTACGTGTGTTCCCGTCTCGTCCAGGAACACGAGGCGGCGGGGCTCGACCTCGCTCACCTGTTCGCGGTACTCGAACCGCGCTTCTTGAACGTGTTCGCGCGCCTGCTCCGAGTTCTCTTCGGGCGCGGGGGGGCTCGCGCGGAAACCACGCCGGACCTTCGAACGGTTCGGGAGCGAGCGGGCACGGACCATGGAAGCCGGACGACGCAGAAGGACCGAGGTGGCCCTTCCCCCGCGATCGCCGGCGCACGGAAGTGAGGTCGTCATGTCTCGCTCGGTCGGGTTCCTTTCCGTCTGTCTCGCGCTCGTCGTCGGCTCGCCTGCGGTGGCGATTGCCGATGGCGCCTGCATCGTGGTGGAGGTGGAGGGCCTCCGGAGCGGCCGCGGCTCGGTGCGGGGCGCGCTCTTCGCGTCGTCCCGCGGCTGGGCCGAAGAGGGTCGCGAGCTCGCGACCTGTGAGGCGCGCATCGTGGGCGGCCGCTCGGTGTGCATGTTCGAGGACGTTGCGCCCGGCGAGTACGCCCTGGCGTTTCTTCACGACGAGGACGACGACGGCGCGCTCGATCGCGACTTCATCGGCTGGCCCCAGGAGGGCTTCGGCTTCTCCAACGACGCGCGACCCGGGCTCGGGCCTCCGTCCTACGAGAGCGCGGCGTTCGAGCACGGCGCCGGCGCGACCACGCTGACCGTTCACGCGAGGTACGGCCTGTGACCCCCGCGATCGGTGACGACCTCCACGCCCGGGACGAGCTCTTCGTGGCGCGCACGCTGGACCGGCTCGCGCCGGCCATCGAGCGGCTCTGGTCGCCTCGCGCCGAAGGCGCCGAGCACCTCGCCCGAGGTGGCGCGGCGCTCGTGGTGGGCAACCACAGCGGCGGCGTCCTCGCCATGCTCGAGCCGCTCGTGCTCGCCCACGCGGTGCGGGGCGCGGTCGGCACGACCCGGCTGCCGCACCTCTTGCTCCACGAAGTCATGTGGCGCTCGCCAGCGGCGCCAGTCGTGGCGCGCCTCGGGGCGGTGCGAGCGAGCGAGCCGAACGCGACCGCGCTGCTCTCCCGCGGTCGCCCGGTGCTCGTGTACCCCGGCGGGGATCGCGAAGCGTTCCGATCGTTCTTCGATCGCGACCGCGTCCAGCTCGGTGATCGGCGCGGTTACCTGAGGCTGGCGCTGAGAGCCGGCGCCCCGATCGTCCCGGTCGTCACGGCTGGCTTTCACTCCGGCCACGTGACGTTGCACGACGGCCACCCGCTCGCCCAGCGTCTGCCGCTGGCGCGCTCGCTGCGGGTGGGCGTCCTGCCGCTGACCTTCAGCCTGCCCTTCGGTCTGACGTTCGGCGCTCCGCCGCCCTACTTGCCGATGAGCCGCCGGGTTCGCATCCGCGTGCTGCCGCCCATCCGGTTTACCCGCGCCGGCGAGGCGGCCGCGAACGACGTTGCGTACGTGGAGGCCTGCCATCGGATCGTGTCGGGCGCGATGCAGTACGCCCTCGACGAGCTGTCGCGCGTCCGCCGCCTCGAGCGACGTCGAGACCTGCACGACGCGCTCGATGGGGCGCTCGATCGGCTCGACCGCTGGACCGGCGCCGGGATCGCCATCCCTTCGCTGCGCCCAACGCTGCGTCGGGCCGCCTGAAACACTCGTCTTCTCCACCGTTTGGAAGGAGTCGTCCGGACCGTCGAACGGTTTTGCGCGCTGCGGGCACGGACCCACGCAGCGTCGTTTTCTCCCGGTCCGACCCCTGGAACGCCCCGATGACCCGCTCTCTCCTTCTCCTCTGTCTCTCGCTCACCAGCGCCTGCACCCTCAACGTCCGCAGCTTCGAGCGCGAGGTGCCGATCCCCGACGACGATCCGGCGCGCGTCGATCGCCTTCGCCTCGACGACGCGACGTACCCGCGAGCGAGCGGCGGCGCCAACATCGTGGTCCGCGGCTCCGCGCGGGAAGACCTCACTGGCACGGTGACGGTCACCGGCCTGCTCGGCGCGAACGTCGATCCGAATGCGGTCGCGGCTGGGGTCACCTGGGACTGGCCGAGCGGCGGCGACCCCGTGCGCGAGTTGAGGCTCGGCTACCGCGGGCCCGCCGCCGACACGGTTCGGCTCGAGCGGATCTCCCTCGAGCTGCCCTCCCACGTCGGGCTCGATCTCTCCAGTGATGGTCGCGACGTCGACGTCGCGGGGCTCGACGCGATGGTCGCGGCTTCGACCAGCTTCGGCGCCATCACGGTGCACGGAGCCACCGAAGTGCTCCTCGAGTCGCAGTTCGGCGCGATCGACGTGACGGCGGGCTTCGGCACGATCGACGCGGAGAACGGCCGCTCGACCTTCGATTTCGATGGCTGGATCCGCTTGCTCGGCGGCGAAGGCGACGTCTCCGGTGCGTTCCGAGACGGCGGGGAGATCACCACCCGCACGGGAGGGATCTCGGTCGTCTTCACCGGCCCGCTCACCCGCGACCTGACCATCGGCTCGGTCGACGGCCCGATCGACGTGACCCTGCCCGACGACCTCGCGGCCGAGCTCCACGTGGCGTCGCAGCTCGGGGCCGAGTCGATCCGGGTGGGCGACGTCTCCACCGACCAGCCCTTCGAAGGCCGGCTCAACGGCGGCAGCGCGTTTCGGATCATGGTCCTGAGCGATCGCGGCGCCATCACCGTCCACCGCCCCGAGGCTTGACGGTGTTCTTTTCCCCCTCGATAGCTGCTGCGATGTCGGCTCTGGAGCGACCGGTCGTCGGCGACCTCTTGGTCACCCGCCTCCGGCGGGGCGACGCCCGGGCGCTCGCCGAGGCCTACGACGCCCACCACGAAGCGGTGCGGGCGTTCGCGCGGCGGCTGCTCGGGGACGAGGTCAGCGCCGAGGACTTGGTGCATGACGTGTTCGTCACGCTCCCCGACGTGATCGGCCGCTTCGAGGGCCGGAGCTCGCTCCGGACGTTCCTGGTGTCGATCGCGGCGAACCACGCGCGCCACGCCAAGCGCGCGCGGGCCCGGCGCCTCGGAGCGTACGAGCGCCTGCACGAGGAGCCGCGCACCGAGAGCACGACGCCGGAGGACGAGGTGGAGCGCCGGGCGCTCGCGGCGACGCTGACGCGCATGCTGGAGGCGCTCCCGATGGAGCAGCGCCTGGTGGTGGTCCTCTGCATCGTGGAGGAGCGAACCTCGACCGAGGCCGCCGAGATCGTGGGCGTGCCCGAGGCGACGGTGCGGACCCGCCTCTTCTATGCCCGCAAGAAGCTGCGCGAGATGATGGACGCGGAGGTGGTGCGATGAGCGAGCCGTTCGCGAATGAGGAGAACGACCCGCGCCTCGAGCGCGCCGCCCGCGCCCTCGCCGAGGTTGGGCACGGGCGCTCCGACGACGCCGCGCGGACGCGCGCGCGTATCCTTCAGAGCCATCGTGACAAGCAGCAGCGGAGCGCTTGGCTCTACGCCGCCGCCGCGGTGCTCGCGCTCTCCCTCGGCGTGCCCACCGCCTGGGCCTGGGCGACCGGTCGCCTCGCCCACTGGCTCGAGCCCGAGGCCCCAGCCGCGCCGAGCGCGCCGAGCTCTGCGGCCGTGGGTGAGCGTCGGCCGCCGCGAGAGGACGACGAGCCGGTCACGCCGGAGGTGACCGCACCGAGCGCGCCCGAGCTGCCCGAGCCGATCACCGAGGCGGCCCCGCCCGAGCCGGCGCCGGTCGTGCTCGCTCCGCCGGTCGAGGCGCCCGATCTTGCGCCGCCCGAGGAGGCGGGCGCCGAAGGACCGGTGGTCGACCCCGCCGAGCGCCGCGCGTACCGCGAGGCCCACGCGCTCCACTTCGATGCGCGCGACGCCGAGGGCGCGCTCGCGGCGTGGGACCGCTACCTCACGCGTTACCCCTCGGGCCGCTTCGCCATCGAGGCCCGCTACAACCGTGCCCTCTGCCTGGTCCGGCTCGGACGCGAGAACGAGGCCCGCGAGGCGCTCGCGCCGTTCGCCGCCGGTCGCTACGGCGAGTACCGGCGGCGCGAGGCCGCGGCGCTCACGGAGGCCATGACGCCGTGAGGCTGTTCGTCGCGCTCGCGGTGGTGCTCTTCGCCACCACGGCGTCCGCCCAGGCGCCTCTCGAGCTCGAGGTGCGCGCTCGGGAGGCCGCCGCGGTCGACGTCGAGGCGCTCCGCGCTGCGCTCGCCCGCGAGCTCGGCGTCGAGGTGGTCCTGGCCGCGGGCCGGGGCGGCGACCCGCTCCGGGTGCGGGTGCGCGCGATCGGCCGGCGGCGCGCGGTGCTCGAGCTGCGCCGGCCCGACAGCTCGCGGATGGTGCGCGGCACCGAGCTCGACGCGGACCCCGCCGAGCGCCTCGAGACGATCGTGATCCTCGCGGTGAACCTGGTGCGCGACGAGTCGGCGGAGCTGCTGGAGCTCTTGCGTCGGCGGCGGGGCGAGTCGACGACGGAGCCGGTCGAGATCGCGACCGAGGCCGCCGCGCCCGACGCGCCGCAGAACGAGCTCGCCGGGCCGGTCGTCGCCGCGGACCCCACGCCGCCGCTCGAGGTCGCGGAGACCACCACCGAGGAGACCCCGAACGCGCCCGAGACGCTGGCCGCGGCCGCCCCACCGGGGCAAGCAGCGATGGAGGCGCCCACCGTCGCCGCCGACGATCCCGACACCGAGCCGGTCGCGCCCGCCGACCCCGCGGGTCCCGGCCAGCGGGTGCTTCGGACCGGCCTCGGCGCCTTCGTCGGCTCGGTGCCGAGCGGTGGCGGGACCGAGGTCACGGTGCTCGGTGGGCTCGAGCTCGTCTTCACCCCGACCGACTTCGCTGCCATCGGCGTGCGGGATCTGGGCGGCGGCGCACCGCTCGGCTCGATCGGTGGCTGGTCCTTCGGCGGGACACTCTTCGGGGAGCTCGGCTGGATCCTCGATCCCGCGGTGGTGCTGCACGCCGGGCTCGGCGTGGATCTGCGGGTCAACGGCCTCGTGGACCGCGCCACCGCGGGCGCAGCGCCGGTGCTCTTCGTTGGGGCTCGCTTCTTTCTGCTGCGCGAGCTCTCGATCGCCGTCCAGACCGCGCTCCACGCGGTGGCCACGGACGCGTGGTCGTCGAACCTGCACCTCTTGCCTCAGGGCGCGGTGCTCTGGACCGGCGGGGTCGGCTTCGCGTTCCACGTCTCCTGAGCGCATCGGCGGAACAGACTTCCCAGGGCGAGCACCAGCGACGCGGTCAGCGTGATCGTCGTGGCGCGCTCGACCCGCTCGGGGCCGAGGCGCTCCCGGGCGCGGACGCCGAGCAGGTTGCCCAGGACGATGCCGACGGCGAGCGCGGCGGTGGCAGACGGGTCGGCGCCGCCCTCGCCCGTAGAGCCCGCCCAGGGCGTAGTCGAAGATCCGTCCGACGTACATCGACATCGCGATCCCCGCGCCGGTCGCGATGAGCGTCCGCCCGTTCAAGCCACCGGCGAGCCGCACCGGTGCGGCGATCACGCCCGCGCCGGAGCCCGCGGCGAACACGCCGGCGCCGAACGCGAACGGCGTCCACGCCCACGGCGGCGGCGAGAGCGCGAAGAGCCCGCGCTGGCGGGCGAGGGCGAAGAGCGTGACCAGGATCGACGCCACGGTCAGCACGCGGGCAGGCAGGTCTGGGACCGCCAGCGCACCGAGCGCGGCGCCCGGCACCGCGCCGAGCACGAACGCCGCGGCGATTCGGCGCGTAGGCGGGATGAACGTCCCTCCGTCACGGGGGCGAGGGAAGCCCGAGGCAGCCGCCGGGGGGGGCCATGGGCGTCGGGTCGGGGTCGCCGGGCAGGCGCTTGCCTCGTGGGGGGCCTCTGCGGCGCGCTCGGGGCTCGCTCGGCGTGGCGCTGGGCCCGGTGGCTCGCGGGCGCACCTCACCGTCGCGGCTCGCGTTCGCGGCCGGTCAGCAGTCGTAGGTCTCGGTCCAGAGCTCGGGTGGGTCTCCCGCTCTGCGGACGGGGATGGGGTCGCTGAAGAGGCAGACGTTCTGGAGCAGCCGCTTCACCTCGGCGTGGTCGAAGATGACGGCGACGTGGGTGAGGCGGCCCTTGCAGCCGGCTGTGGGGCAGCCGAGGACGTCGGACTCCGAATGTGTTTCGTCAGCGCGGCCCAGCTCGAGTCTTCCTTGCGGGTGGCCTCGCGCTGGGGCTTGGGGACGAGCTTGTTTCCGTCCTTCGCGTGGGCGGCGAGCACGCCGAAGTAGAGCGAGGAGTTTTTCTTGGGGCGCGGCACGAGGGAGCTCAGGCGCATCAGGAAGGCGCTCGGCGTGAGCTCGACGTGGGTGGTGCGGTCTTGCGAGGGCTTCTTCCGCAGGAGGATCACGACGCCGCCGGTTCGGGCTCGGCGCCGGCGCGGTGAAGAAGTTGTCATCGTGGCCGGAGGCCCCGTCCAGCAAGAGCGGGTGCAGGTGCACATTCAGGCGCAGGTCCGAGCCCAAGCGCTGCCCACCGCCGCGCTCCGGTCAGCGGCCCGCGAACGCGCGCTCCCAGGTGCGCGTCGGCAGCGCGATCGGCGCGCCCAGCGAGAGCTGGCCGTGCACCAGCGCGGCGATCATCTCCCCGAGCGGCGGGTGCCCGATGCCGCGGGCGCGGAGGCGGGACGGGTCGAGGAACGAAGCCCAGCGCCCGGAGAGCGGCGAGACGTCGCGCACCGAGAGGCCCGCGTCGGCGATGGCCTGGCGTTCGATGGGGACGATGTCCGGGGTGCGGCCGATCCGCGTGAACAGGTGGCCGACGAGCTCGGCGAGGCTCGGCGTCTCGTCCTGCGTCTGGTGGAACGCGCCGAGGGCATCGGGTGCGCCGAGCAGCGCGAGGATGGCGTCGATCACGCCCTCGGCGAAGACGTGCCGGACCGGCCGCACGCCGCCCTCGGGCAGCAGCACCGGGCCGCCGTCGAGCGCCCGCGCGAGGTAGACGAGGAGCCGCTGCTCGGGATCGCCGAGGCCGTGCACGATCGGCACGCGCAGCGCGGTGAGCGGCAAGCGGTGGGCCCGTGCAGCGTCCTCCGCCGCGCGCTTGCCCATCCCGTAGGCCCACTGAGCGAGGTCGGCCTCGTCGGTCGGGCGCGGAAGCGTCGGGCCCTCGTAGTCGTCCTCGCGAAAGGGCGGCTCGAGCCCGTCGCGCACGAGGTACACCTGCCCGGTGCTGATGAGGAGGTACTGCCCGATGCGGCCGCCGAGCACGCGCGCGAAGCGCTCGACGTCGCTGCCCTCGTAGGCGGCGAAGTCGACGACCGCGTCGAAGCGCCGGCCCGCGAGCGCCGCATCGAAGGCATCGGTGCCGCGGTCCGCGTGCAGATCCTCGACGCCCGGCGGCAGCGGCCGGCCGTAGTCGTGGCCGCGGCGGAGCACGGTGACGCGGTGGCCGCGCAGGACGAGGCGCGGCAGAAGCAGCGGCCCCATGAAGCGGGTGCCGCCGATGACGAGCATGTCCATCGCGCCGTCGCTCAGAGCCCGAGGCGCGTGCGCGCCTGCCGGTTCTCGGGGTCGATCTCGAGCGCCTCTTCCCACGCGCGGCGCGCGCCAGCCTCGTCACCGGCGGCCCGCCGTGCATCGCCGAGCAGCACGCGGTAGGGCGCCCGGTTGCGGCGGCGGGCGACGGCGCCCTCGAGGAGCGGGACGGCGTCGGCGGGCTGCCCGCGATCCATCAGGATCTCGGCCAGGCCGAGCATCGCGTAGTGGTTGCGCGGGTCGAGCGCGAGGGCGCGGCGGTAGAGCGTCTCCGCGACGGGTCCACCTGCGTCGCCGGCGCGCTCGACGAGCGCCGCGGCCTCGGCCACCGGATCGTCCGACGGGGCGCCCTCCGGCGCCGGCGCCTCGACGACCTCCGGGACCTCGACGACCTCCGGGACCTCGAGCACTTCGGGGACCTCGAGCACTTCGGGGACCTCGAGCACTTCGGGGACCTCGAGCACTTCGGGGACCTCGAGCACTTCGGGGACCTCGAGCACTTCGGGGACTTCGACGACCTCGGGGAGCTCCGGGTTCGGTGCGCCCAGCTCCGGCGCGACGGCTCCATCGTCCAGCGGCTCGGGCGGGGCCGGGGGCTCGCCGGGGACATGAGGCGCCGTGGGCACGCCGCCCTCGTCGGGCAGGCCGACCGTGGGCGGGCCATCCAGCAGGCGCGATACCGCGAACGCCCCCACGGCCCCGACGAGCACGAGCGTCCCGAGTCCGACCAGCGCCCAGCCGATGCGCCGCGAGGTCCCGGCCCCCGCGGTCGGGGGCGGCAGCGGCGGGGTCGGTGCAGGCAGCGGCATGACCGGCGCCGCGAGCGCCGGTGCCGCGAGCGCCGGGAGCGGCGGCAGCGGCGGGGCCTCGGCAGGCGTGGGCGGCAGCGGCGGGAATTCGGCCGGCGTGGGCTCGAAGCCAGGCCGGCTCACCGCGCTCGGCGGCCCCGGATCGACGCTCGGCGGATGCAGCGTCGGCAGCGCTGGCATGGGCTCTTCGGCGAGCATCCAGGCGCCGAGCGGCGAGGGAAGCCGTGGCGGCTCGCCCGCACCCTGCGGCGACCTGGGCCGGCCCTCGAGCGCCGTCACCTCGGTGGGAGGATCGCTCGCCGGGAGCAGATCGGCCATGTCGATCGAGGGCTGCGACGAGCGCGGCGCGATCGGCTCGAAGCCCGGCTCGGAGAGCCCGGTCAAGGATCCTGCGCCCACGTCGTCCACCGTGTCGAAGCCCTCGGGCACCGAGGGGCGCTTCGCCACCGGTCCGAAGGCCGAGAGCGCCGAGCCGAGCATGGCTTCGGCGCGCGGCACCGGGCTGCCCGTCGCGAGCGTGGGCGGGCGGGGGCTCGGCTCCTCCCGCGGGCCGACCTCGTTCGGGCGGGGCACCGGCGGCGGCTTGGGAATCGGCCCGCCCATCACGAGCGTCTTCTTGCGTGCCGGGAAGGCCATCGCCGGGGCCGGTCCGCTCCCGAGCACGCCGGTCGGGATGGCTCCCACCGGGCCCATCGGCGGAGGCTCTGCCGGCCCGGCCTGCGCCGGTGCAGGCGGCGCGGGCGGCGGCGGCACGGGCGCCCGCGCCGCTGCGCGCTCGCCCGGCGGCGGCTCCTCGCTCCGGGCAGCCGCGAGCCGCGCCAGCTCGTGGCTGTCGTAGACCTTCGTGTTCTCCTCGCTCGCGGGGGGCTCATCATCGCTGAAGAGCGACGTGAAGGTCCCGCGCGCGACCTCGGTGGAGGATCTCGGCGTCGACGTGCCCGCCCACGTCCCCTCCGTGTCCGACGCCGGGAGGGACACGTGCGCGCCGAAGGCCGTGCGCAGCGGCATCGCCGATGCGCCCTCGAGCGCCCCATCGCCCGATCCGCCCGGGCGCTTCGAGGCTGCGGCCGCGTCGCGCAGCTCCGCCGCGGCCGGGAAGGGTCGCCGCCGCGCGCCCGGCGTCTCGACACCGCTCCCGCTCGGAGGGCGGGAGATCGGACGCGCGTGGGCCTCCTCGCCGGCGCGTGCCAGCGCCTCCTCGATCGGCAGCATCAGGTTCGCCACGCTCGGATGCGCACGCCGCTCGACGTGCACCCGCGCCGAGCCCATCGCCAGCACCGCGGCGAGCGCGGACACGCCGGCGACCGGCTGCCCGTCCTGGCTTCCCTGCGCCCCGACCACGAGCCCCTCGGCGAGGTCGAGCTCGACGCTCCCGCTGCGGGCCCGCACCGCGACGTGCAGGGCCTGCCGCGCGCCGGTCAGGATGCGCACGAGGCGCGCCGGGCCCGTCGCCTCGAGGCGCGTGTCGAACGACTCCTCGCTCCGTGCGCGCGCGGCGAGCTGCCGGTCGTGCACCACCAGCGGGGTGATGCGCTCGGCCAGGCGCGCGACGTCGGGGATCGACTCGGGCCCCGGCCAGATCTCGTCCCACGGCGCGACCAGCATCGAGGCCCACCGCAGGCGCAGGTCGCGGCGGATTGCACGGAGCACCTCGAAGCCCGGGCCCTCCATGCCTGCCGCGTCGACGATGACGATCTCGGGGTCGAGCCCGCGCGCGCGCTCGAGCCCCCGGCCGGCCTCGTCGGCGACCGAGACCGAGACGCCGTGCGAGCGCAATTCCTGGGCGAGCGCGTCCGCGCGCACCGAGTCGGTGTCGACGAGCAGCACCCGCAGGCCCTCGAGCGCGGTCGCCGTCCCGTCCCCGACCGGCTCCCCGTCGAGCAGCCCGAGCGGGCCCCCGGCGCTCACGTGCAGTTCGTAGCGGAGCGGCTCGGCCCGGGTCACGAGGGGCCGCAGGCGGCGCACGAATTCCTCGACCGCCTCCGCCACCGGTCGCCCCGCTCCGAGCACCAGCCGGACCGGCTCGCCGTCCTTGCTCTGCACCGAGAGGATGCCGCTCCGGAGCTCCCGGCCGACCAGCTCGACGAGCTCGTCGAACGTGGCCTCGCCGAGCTCGGGCTGCGGCGAGGAGGCTTGGTCTTGGATCTCCTTGACCAGGAGCGCGATGCGGGTCGCGATCGCGTCGGCGCTCGCGGTGCGCGGGATGACCGCGACGGCCCCGTGCCGGAACGCCGCGACCCGGGCGTCGAGCTTGGTGCCCGAGCCCAGCACCGCGACCGGCGTCCCTGCGATCGCCGGGTCGCTCCCAAGCCGGTCGAGCACGAGGCGGCCCCCGTCCTCCGAGGCCTCGCCGACCAGGAGCACGAGGTCGGGCGCGAACTGAAGGATGGCGCTCGCCACGTCGGGCCCGCCGTCCTGCACCGCGAGCTGGTGCCGATCGAGGGCGTGCCGGAGCGCGGCCTCCATGGGCTCGCCCTGCCCGACGAGCAGGACAGTCGGACGGTGGCCGGTCTCACCGAGGGTCGAGGCGCGATCGAGGGACACTTTCCTCCGGAGTGTCGCCCAAGTGCTGCCGCTCCACCAAGACTTCGACGCCCGGCGCCCCGCGGCCGCGCTTCGGGCCGCGCTCCGTTGACCCGCCCGCTCCAGCCGTGCTCCGATGCGTCGTGCCGCCCTCCTCGCCGCGGAGCTCCCCGAGCGGAAACCGCACCGCTGCCCTCTCCCCGAGCGCTCCGTGAGCCAGTCCGCCCTGCTCCGGGAGCGGCGCTTCGCCCCCTTCTTCTGGGTCCAATTCTTCGGCGCTTTCAACGACAACGCGCTGAAGCAGGCGATCGTGGTGCTCTTCGCCACGACCCTCGGCGCGACCGAGTCGGCGGCCCTCTCGAACCTCGCGGTGGGCATCTTCATCGCGCCGTACTTCTTGTTCTCCGCGACCGCAGGGCAGCTCGCGGAGAAGTTCGAGAAGGCCGCGCTGATCCGGGCGACGAAGCTCCTCGAGCTGGCCGTGGTGATCGGCGCGGCGATCGCGCTGCACTTCGACAGCGCGGCCGGGCTGCTCGCGCTGCTCGGCCTGCTCGGGCTGCAGGCGACGCTCTTCGGCCCGGTGAAGTTCGCCATCCTGCCGCGGGTGCTCCGCACCGAGGAGCTCGTCGGCGGCAACGGCCTCGTCGAGATGGGCACCTACGTCGCGATCATCGCCGGCCAGATCGTGGGGGCCGAGCTGATCGCTTCGGGTCAGACCGGTCGCACCCTCGTCGCGGTGGTGCTCTTCGTGGTCGCCGCAGCGGGCCTCGGGGCCGCCTACCTGATCCCGCCCGTGCCCTCCGAGGTGCCGGAGCTGCGCCTCTCGGCCAACCTCTTCGCCGAGACGTGGCGCACGATCACGTTCGCCAAGGAGAAGCGCGCCGTGTGGCTCGCGGTGCTCGGGGTGAGTTGGTTCTGGCTCTACGGCGCGCTCTTTCTCACCAACCTGCCGACCTTCGCGACGCACGACCTCGGCGGCACGGCCTCGGTCGCCACGCTCTTCATGATCGCCTTCTCGGTCGGCGTCGGCGTCGGCTCGCTGCTCTGCGAGCGCCTCTCGGGCGGCACGATCGAGCTCGGGCTCGTGCCCTTCGGCTCGATCGGTCTGACCGTCTTCGCGGTCGACGCCTTCTTCGCCGCCGGGGCGATCGGGACCTCGCCGGTGGAACTCGGCCCGCTCGCGGTGCTGCGCGATCCGACCTACTGGCGCCTGCTCCTCGACTTCGTGCTCATCGGCGTCTTCGGCGGCTTCTATTCGGTGCCGCTCTACGCGCTCATCCAGCACCGGTCCGATCCCGACAAGCGCGCCCGGATCATCGCCGGCCTGAACATCGTCAGCTCGGTCTTCCTCGTCGGCAGCGCGGCCATCGGCATCGTGTGCCTGGGCCCGCTGCACCTGACGATCCCCCAGCTCTTCCTCGTCGCGGCGGTCCTGAACGGCCTCGTCGCGCTCTACATCTACTCGCTCCTGCCCGAGTTCCTGCTCCGCTTCGTGACGTGGATCCTGATGCGGACGATGTACCGCCTCCGCGCCGAGGGCACCGAGCACGTGCCGGCCGAGGGGCCCGCGGTGCTGGTCTGCAACCACGTGAGCTACGTCGACGGCTTCATGCTCTCCGCGGCGTTCCGGCGGCCGGTGCGCTGGGTGATGTGGTACCGGATCTACCAGCTGCCGCTCGTGAACTGGCTCTTTCGCGCCGGGCGGGCCATCCCGATCGCCGGGCGGCGCGAGGACCCGGTGCTCATGGAGAAGGCCTTCGCCGAGGTGCGCGCTGCGCTCGCCGAGGGGGAGCTGGTGGGCATCTTTCCCGAGGGGCTCATCACGCACACCGGCGAGATCAACCCGTTCCGTCCGGGCGTCGACCGCATCGTCGAGGAGACGCCGGTGCCGGTCGTCCCGATGGCGCTGCGCGGCCTCTGGGGCAGCTGGTTCAGCCGCCGCGGCGGCAAGGCGATGATGAAGCGGCCGCGCCGCTTCTGGTCGAAGATCGAGCTCGTCGTCGGCGCGCCCGTCCGGCCGACGACCGGGGCCGACGGCGCGCTCCGGCACGAAGGCGACCTGCCTGCCGCGCTCGAGCGCACGGTGCGGGAGCTCCGCGGCGAGCACCGCTGAGGAGCCGCGGATGCGCCGCAGGGGCGCGGCCCGCATACTCCGCCGATGGATCTGCACCGCGTCCGCACCGACGTGCTCCACGACCGACGAAAGCGGCTCCTGACCCACCTCGCGAGCGAGCCCGAGGCGCCGGGCAAGCTGGCGATCTTCGCCGGCCAGCCGAGGCCGCGGAACTACCTCGCGAACGCCTATCCGTTCCGCGCCGAGAGCCACTTCCTCTACCTCACCGGGCTGCACGCGATGGGCGCGGCGCTGGTGTGCGACGGCGGCGTCTGGACGCTCTACGCCGAGGCCCCGAGCGCCGACGACGAGCTCTGGCACGGGCCCTCGCCCTCGCTCGAGCGGCTCGGCGACGTGCTCGGGGTGCGCTGCCGGCCGCTCGGCGAGCTGGCCGAGGCGGCGCGCGGCGCGGCGAGCCTGCCGACGAGCGATGCCGGCTCGAACCTCGCGCAGAGCGCGGCGCTGGGGCGGGAGATCCGCTACGGGCAGCTCCCGCTGCCGGGCGACGTCGCGCTCGCGGAGGCGATGGTCGCGGTGCGCCTGGTCCACGACGGGCTCGCGCTCGCCCGCTTGAAAGAGGCCGCCGAGGCGGCGCGCGAGGCGCACCTGACCGGCATGGCGGCGACCGAGCCGGGCCTCACCGAGCACGCGGTGCGCGCGGCGATGGAGGCGGTGTTCCTCCGCCGCGGCTGCACCACCTCCTACGCACCGATCGTCACGACCCACGGCGAGGTCCTGCACCACCACGGCCACGGCAACACGATGCGCGCGGGCGATCTGCTGCTCGCCGACGTGGGCGCCGAGACCGAAGACGGCTGGGCCAGCGACGTGACCCGGACCTGGCCGGTCTCGGGCCGCTTCTCGCCGACCCAGCGCGCCGTCTACGACGTCGTGCTCGCGGCGAACGAGGCGGTGATCCAGCGGGTCAAGCCGGGCGCGCGCTGGCGCGACCTGCACCTCACCGCGAGCCGCGTGCTGGCGCGCGGCCTCGTCGATCTCGGCTGGCTGCGCGGCGAGCCGGACGGGCTCGTCGAGCGCGGCGTGCACGCACTGTTCTTCCCCCACGGCCTCGGGCACCTGCTCGGCCTCGACGTGCACGACATGGAGGACCTCGGCGACCGCGCCGGCTACGCCAAGGGCCGGACGCGCAGCAGCCAGTTCGGCCTCAGCTACCTGCGCATGGACCGCGATCTGGTCGCGGGCATGGGCGTGACGGTCGAGCCGGGGCTCTACGTCGTGCCCGCGATCCTCAAGGACCCGCGCTTCTCCGAGCTCGTGCGCGCCCACGTCGACCGCGAGGCGCTCGCCCGCTTCTCCGACGTGCGCGGCATCCGCATCGAGGACGACGTCATCGTGACCGACACGGGCGCCGACGTGCTCAGCCGCGGGATCCCCAAGCGGCCGAGCGAGGTCGAGCAGGCCGTCGCGGCCTGAGCCCGCGGTGTCGCTCTCGGGAAGCCGCTTCGGGGTCTCGCTCCTCGCGCTCGGCGGCGCGCTCGGCGGCGCGGCCGGCTGGCTCGGCGGGCCGGCGCTGCTCGTGCTCTGGCCCGCGGCCTCGGTGGTGATCGTCGGCCTCGGCTACGTCGCGCTCGGCCCCGGGGTCTTCGGCAAGCGGCGCGACGGCTCGCTCGCGCCCCTCCCGACCGCGTTGCTGCTGCCCTACCACGTCGCGGCCTGGCTGCGCCTGCGCTGGGCCGCGCGGGGCGGCCGGCGCCCCTTCGACGAGGTCGCGCCCGGGCTCTTCCTCGGCCGGCGCCTCGTCGATGCGGGCGAGCTGCCAGCCGCGGTGCGGCTGGTCGTGGACCTGACCGCCGAGTTCCGTGCGACGCCCGGCGTGCGCGAACGCTGCGACTACCGCGCGCTGCCCACGCTCGACACCAGCGTGCCGCCCTATTCGGACTTCGCCGCGCTCGTCGACGAGGCGGCTGCGCATCCGGGGCCCATCTACGTGCACTGCGCCGCGGGCTACGGCCGCTCGGCCGCGGTCGCCGCCGCGATCCTCGTCGCCCGGGGCCTGGCCGCCGACGTCGAGAGCGCCGAGCGCACCCTCCGCGCCGTGCGCCCGAACGTGCGCCTGCACCCCGGTCAGCGCGCGCACGTCGCCCGCTTCGCGACCGAGCGCGCCGGCTGACCCGCAGCAGGTGCATCCGCCTCGCCGTCGCCCCATCGCCCGGTCGATGCTTCTCCCGATCGTCGCGACCCGCACGCACCGTCCACGTGACGGAGCACGACGTCTACCACTACACGGCGTGGGGCATCTCTCGTTCTGGCTGGGGTTGCTCGGAACGCTGACGGGCGCGGGCTTCGCCGGCACGGACGGGCTCCTCGACGAGCTCCACCGCGGCGAGCCGAACTACCGCTCCTTCCTCCGCGCGGAGCTCGAGCTGGGCGCCTGGATCGCGACCGGCGCGTCGCCCGTCAGGGCAGGCGCACGCCGAGCGCCGCCAGCTCGCGTTCGGCCTCGGCGGCCCAGCCGCGGTTGGCGCGCGGCGAGGCCGGGCTCGGGTGCAGCACGCTGCCGACGCGCACGCCGGTCCCGGCCAGCGCCTCCTCGGCGCGCGCGGCGGCGAAGGCCCCGACGCCGATCACCAGCGAGGGCTCGAGCACTTGCACCATCGAGCGCAGCGCCTCGTCGCAGGCGCGAAAGAGCGGCTCCTTCTCGTCCTTGGGCAGCTTGTCCGGCGTGCGGTTGGCCCCGCCCGCCTCCATGAACACGAGCGGGCAATAGTTCGCCACGAAGAAGCGCGAAAAAAAGCGCTCGGGGCTGCCGAAGCGCTCGCGGGCCCAGCCCCAGAAGCGCGTCCCGCTCACCTCGGCGCGGGCGCAGTCGAAGCCCTCGATCGGCCGCTTCGGATGCTCGCGCGCCGGCTTCTTCACCGCGCCGGTGAGGCCGAGGAAGTCGCGCACCATCGCGACGTCGCCGAAGGGCACGCCGGTCTGCGCCATGCCGAAGGGGCCGGGGTTCATGCCCAGCAGCAGCGCTTCTTTCTTCCCCTGGCCGAAGCGCTCGAGGTAGCGCTCGTGCGGCACCCGCGCGTGCTCGAGCGGATCGTAGACGTGGGTGATCGGCGGGCCGAAGCGCAGCGCGCGGCAGGCCCGCGAGAGGGTGCGCGAGATCGGGACGAGCGGAGCGGGCACCGGCTCAGCCGAGCAGCGCCGCGTCCAGGCGCGGGCGGGGGACCTCGGCGACGCCTCGCCGTTCGAGGTGCCCGAGCACCTGCAGCACGGTCGCCTCGTCCCACGCATCGGCCAGGAGCTGCAGGCCCATCGGCATCCCGCGCGCATCGCGGCCGATCGGCGCGGTGCCGGCGGGGAGTCCGGTGAGGTTGCCCAGGAACGCGAAGCGGCAGGCGCCAGCGAGCGCCACGGTGTCGCTCATCCCGTCGCGCATCTCCGCGTGCGCGATGGCCGGCGCAGGTCCCACCGTGGTCGGCATCGCGAGCACGTCGACCTCGCGGAGCAGCGCCGCGACGTCGCGCCGCAGGCCCGCCCGCAGGCACTGCGCCTCGAGGTAGTCGGACGAGCCCATCGTGCTCATCACCCGGCAGAGCAACTGCACGTCGGCGCCGAGCGAGTCGAAGCGCTGCTCGCGAAGCTCGCTCAGCGCCGCGTAGGCCTCGAGGCCGATCGTGAGGTAGCCGATCGCCGGCGCGTGGCGCGCGTGGCTCAAGGAGACCCGCACGAGCTCCGCGCCGTCCTGTTCCAGCGTACGGAGCGCGGTCTCGATCGCCCGCTGCATGGGCGTACCGGCCGCGGCGATCTCCTCTTCGAGCACGCCGATCTTCAGTCCCTTCACCCCGCGGCCGATCGCGCCGTCGAGCCAGCCCGGCACGAAGCCGGGGTTGCCGGTGGTCAGCACGTCGCCGGGGTCCTCGCCGCTGACCACCTCGAGGAAGAGCGCGAGGTCGCGGGTCGAAGCGCCGATCGGGCCGACGTGGGCGACGGTGCCGCCGAAGCCGTCGCCGAAGCGCGAGACGCGGCCGAACGTCGGCTTGATGCCGAAGAGCCCGTTCCACGAGGCGGGGATGCGGATCGAGCCGCCGCCGTCCGAGCCGAGCGCGACGGGCGCGAGGCCGAGCGCGACCGCGACCGCCGAGCCGGTCGAGCTGCCGCCCGCGACGTGGCCGGCGTCGATCGCGTTGCGGGGCATCGCCCGCTGCACGTTCACGCCGAGCGGCGACATGCCGTACTCGGTCATCACCGTGTGCCCGAGCACGATCGCCCCCGCGGCGCGCAGGCGCGCCACGACCGTCGCGTCCTTCGTGTCGGTCGCTCCCGCATCGCGCATGCCGAGGCGCGCCCCCTGCCCCTCGAGGTCGACCTCCTCCTTCACCGGAACGATCACGCCCTCGAGCCGCGATCGCGCCCGACCTTCGCGGATCCTCCGCCCGGCGGCCTCTGCGTCGTGCAGCGCGCGGTCCTCGTCGACGTAGAGCATGGGGCCCATCGTCGGGCTCTCGGCGGCGAAGCGGTGGCTCGCCGCGATGGCCCGGCTCGCCGCGTCGAGCGGGGTCAGGTCCCCCGCCTCGTAGGCTGCACGCAGCGTCGCGGCGGTCGGCGCGTGCCGGCGCTCGACCTGCGGCACGCCGAGCTCCGCCGACGCGCGCGGGTGCATCGCCCGCGCCTGCATCGGCCGGCAGTGGAGCGGCAAGGGGCCACGGGCCGAGGCCGGCAGGCCGAGCGCCGCGGGGATGCCGAGGTCGTCCTGCACCAGCCGGCCCACCAGCTTGCGGAGCGCGCCGGAGTCGGTCGCGCGGACGATCGTCCGCAGGGTGCGGCCGCTCAGGCGCGGCGGGGGAGGGAGCTTCATGGCGGGACCATCGCCCGGGCCCGCGGTGGCCGTCAACGGCAGCGCACCGTCTGCGCGTTTCCCGCCCCGCGCGGTTCGGGTAGCATCCTGCACTGCATGGAGACCCTCATCGGCATGCTGGGCGTCGGCATCCTCGGCGGCGGGGCGCTCCTCTTCTTCTACGCGCTCACCGGGTTCTTCATCGTGCAGCCCCGCACCCAGATCGTGGTGCTCCGCTTCGGCAAGTACCAGCACACGATCACCGACGAGGGCATCAAGTACGTCTTCCCGCTCGGCCGCAAGCTCTACTCGCTCTCCAGTCAGGTGGTGAGCGTCGATCTGCCGCGGCTCATGGTGCTCGAGGCGAACGGCAACCCCATCGAGGTCTCGGCCGTCTGCCTCTACCGCGTGCGCGAGGCCCACAAAGCGGTGCTCGAGGTCGAGGACTACCGCACCTACGTCTCGCTCCTCGCGACCGCCGTCGTGAAGAACGTCTGCTCGCATTACCCCTACGAGTCCACCGACCCGAACGCGCCCTGCCTCAAGAAGGAGAGCGGCAAGGTGAGCGAGCACCTCATGCAGGAGCTCGGCGAGCTCGCGCAGCCCGCCGGCATCGAGATCCTCCAGGTGCGCCTGAACGACCTCACCTACGCCCCGGAGATCGCCCAGTCGATGCTGCTGCGCCAGCAGGCGATGGCGATGGTCGATGCCCGCCGCACGATCGTCGAGGGCGCCATCGCGACCGTCACCGAGGCCGCGCGCCGGATGCACAACCAGGGCATCGAGCTCACGCCCGGCCACCGCGAGGCCTTCGTCGCGAACCTGATGATGGTGCTCACGAGCGGCGAGCGGGTGCAGACCGTGCTGCCCATCGACCTCGACCCGAAGGGAGGTCCCTCGTGAACCCCGACGACGTCTTCGGGATGATCTGCGGGGCGGCCTCCTGCCTCGCCGTCCCGACCCTCTTCGTCTTGCCGCTGCTCCTGCGCGGCGTCTTCATCGTCGAGCCGCGCACCGCGCACGTGCTGTTCTACTGGGGCAAGTACAGCCGGACGATCTCCGCGGAGGGCCTCTACCTGATCTTCCCGATCGGTCTCGTGCGCACCGTCGTCTCCACCCGCGACACGGTGCTGCAGATCCCGCTCACCACCGTCGTCGAGCAGCAGGGCAACCCGATCCAGGTCTCGGCCGTGGCCATCTACCGGGTCACCGATCCGGCCCGCGCCATCATCGACATCCAGGGCTACCAGCGCTTCGTCGCCAACCAGGCGAGCGCGGTCCTCAAGACGGTCTGCGCCCACTACCCCTACGAGGCCCGCGACCCGCGTGCGCCGAGCCTCAAGAAGGAGTCGGACGAGATCATCGAGGCCCTCAAGCAGAACCTGCAGGAGCAGGTGCGGAGCGCGGGCATCGAGGTCGTCCTGGTGCGCCTCAACGATCTGACCTACGCGCCCGAGATCGCCCAGTCGATGCTGCTCCGGCAGCAGGCCCAGGCGATGGTCGATGCGCGCCGCACCCTCGTCGAAGGCGCCGTCGAGACGACCGCCGACGCGCTGCAGCGGCTCGAGGGTGCGGGCCTTCGCCTCTCGGACTTCACCAAGCAGCGCCTCGCTACGAGCCTCACCCTCCTGCTCTGCGCCGGCGACCGCAGCGACCACGGCACCGTGGTGACCCGCGGCGCCCGCGGCGGACACGCCTGACCTCTTCGCCCCTCGGGCCGCTTCGCTCCGCATCCCTCGACCCCCCACCGCGCACCGCGCACCCCGCAGTCCCCATGGCCGACTTCTTCCAGTGGAACCCCAAGACCCTCTCGGTGAGCGTCCCCGCGATGGACGATGCGCACCAAGGCATCATCCGGCGCATGAACGCGCTGCACGCGGCGCACGTCGCCAAGGCCGATCGCGCCAAGCTCGACGGCCTCCTTCGCGACCTCGCCGGCTACTCGGCCCAGCACTTCGCCGACGAGGAGGCCTTCATGGCGAAGGTCGGCTACCCCGACCTCGACTCGCACAAGCGCATCCACCAGAAGCTCCTCGGCCGGGTCGGCGAGCACGTCGCGGAGTTCGAGAAGACCGGCCAGCTCACCGACCAGCTCTTCTCCTTTCTGTCGTTCTGGCTGAGCTCCCACATCCAGGGCATCGACCACAAGTACGGCGAGCACGCGAAAAAGTCCGGGGCGAAGGCGCGCTGACGTGCCCGGCGGCGTGCACCTGGGCACGAGGGTTGCTCTCCAAGCGAGCGAGGACGCGTCCATGCCGTCGACCGTGCATCCACCCATCGTTTCGTCGCGGCCCGGCGCAGGCCGTGCGCCACGCGCGCGCCGTGCGGCCCTGCCGGCGTGGGGTCTCTGGGCGCCAGCGCTGGGGACTCTGCTCGCCGCCTGCACCGGGCAGATCGACGCCGGGCCGGGGCGCTACGGCGCCGGGACCGAGTTCGCCCCCGCGCCCGCCGCGCTGCATCGGCTCACCCGCGCCGAGCACCTCGCCAGCCTCGACGTCCTCTTTCCGGCCGAGGCCGGCTTCACCCTGCCCGACGGCGAGGGCGAGCTGCCGGCCGACGACGACTCGAACGGCTTCTCCACCATCTCCGGCTCGCTGCTCAGCATCTCGCCGAGCGAGGTCGAGGCCTACGAGCGCGCCGCCGAGGCCATGATGCGCCAGGCCATCGACCCGGCGCGGCGCGAGGCCTTCTTCGGCTGCGACGTCGCGACCGGCGAGCGCTGCGTGCGCGCCTTCCTCGCCCGCTTCGGCCGCCTCGCCTGGCGCCGCGCGCTCACCGACGACGAGCTCGATCAGCTCGCCGAGATCGCCACCACCACCGGCGGCGCCCTCGGCGATCCGTGGGCCGGCGCGGGCTACGCCATCTCGGCGCTCCTGCAATCCCCGCACTTCCTCTTTCGCGTCGAGGTCGGCGAGCCGGATCCCGAGGAGCCCGCCCGCCTCCGCTACACCAGCCTCGAGATGGCCTCGCGCCTCTCGTTCCTCGTGTGGGGCGGCCCGCCCGACGAGGAGCTGCTCGCCGCGGGCGAGGCCGGCCGCCTCGTCGACGAGGGCGAGATCGCCGAGCAGGTCGCGCGCATGCTCGAGGATCCGCGCGCCACCGCCGCGCTCGAGCGCTTCCTCGGCGAGTTCTTCTCGCTCGACCGCCTCGCCCTCGCGCAGAAGGACCCCGTCCTCTTCCCCGAGTGGTCGCCCGAGCTGCGCGACTCGATGCACGCCGAGATCGTCGGCCTCTTCGACGAGGTCATCGAGAACGACGTCGACGTTCGCACCCTGCTCTCCACCGACGTCACCTACGTCGACAGCCGCATGGCCGGCTTGTACGGCCTGCCCGATCCCGGCGCGGGCGCGCTGCTCCGCACGCGCCTTCCCCGCACCGAGCGGCGCGGCGGCATCCTCGGCCGCCCGGCGATCCTCGCGATGTGGTCCCACGCCTCGGTGACGAGCCCGAGCCGCCTCGGCAAGTTCGTGCTCACCAGCATCCGCTGCGAGGGCATCGACGATCCGCCGCCTGGCCAGAGCCTCGAGATCCCCACCTCCGAGGAGCCGATGACGCTCCGCGAGCGGCTCGAGACGCTCCACCAAGCCAACCCCTCCTGCAACGCGTGCCACGCGCGGCTCGATCCGATGGGCTTCCCGTTCGAGGGGTTCGATCCGATGGGCCGGAGCCGCAGCACCGACAACGGCCTGCCCGTCGACACCGAGGTCGAGCTCGACGGCGTGACCATCGAGGACGCCGCCGCGCTCGGCGCCTACCTCGCCGAGAGCCGCAGCGTCGGCCGCTGCATCGGTCGCCGCTTTCAGCGCTACGCGACCGGACACCGCGAGTCGATCGCCGAGCGCGTCGGCATGGCCGAGGTCGAGCGCGCCTTCGACGCCGGCGGCTTCCGCCTCGAGGACCTCGTCACGCTGGTCGCCCTCTCGCCGGTCTTCCGCACCGCGGCGCCGCCCCTCGGCGACTGTGTCGCGGGCGCGAGCGAGGCCTGCCCGACCGCGTGCGGCGAGGGCGCCCGCACCTGCCTGTCCAACGGCACCTGGGGCGCGTGCCGTGGCCCCGGCGCCGCCGAGGAGAGCTGCAACGGCCGCGACGACGACTGCGACGGCACGACCGACGAGGCGCTCGCCCGGACCTGCTCGAGCGCGTGCGGCGAGGGCGCCGAGACCTGCAGCGCCGGCAGCTGGGGCACCTGCAGCGCGCGCACGCCGCTCGCCGAGGGCTGCAACCACGTCGACGACGACTGCGACGGCACGACCGACGAGGGCTTCGGCCCCAACACGCACGTCGTGCCCTTCTCCACGCTCGCCAGCTTCGAGGCGCCCTGCGATGGGAGCACCGAGCGCTTCGGCACCTACTGCACCATCGCGTTCCACGAGTTCTGCTCGATGGGCGATGGCCGCTGCGGCACGAGCGGCTTCGGCCCGGTCGAGAGCGGCGCGGCCGAGGGCCACGCGGTCTGCGTGAACGCGACCGTGCTCGACACGAGCTGGGAAGAGCTCGGCGGCTTCCTCGACGCGTGCTCGAGCGGCCTCGGCTACTCGCCCCCGTGCAACGCGGCGATCCACCGCCTCTGCGCCGCGCGCGGCCTGACCACCGGCTTCGGCCCGGTGCGGATCGCGGGCGGCGTGTCGGTGGCCTGCGTCCCGGGCGCCGAGGTGATCGGCACGACCTACACCGAACTCTCCGGCTTCCACGGCGGCTGCACCGCCGGCTCGCGGATGGGCCCGGACTGCAACGCGGCGATGGGCCGCTTCTGCCAGGCCCGGGGCTTCGTGAGCGGCTTTGGACCCCTCGAGAACTCCGGCGACATCGCCATCGTGGGCTGCGTGAGGTGAGCACATGAAGACGCGGACCAAGACCACCCACCGCACGCCGCCGCTCGGTCGGCGCACGTTCCTCCGCGGCGCGCTCGCGAGCGGCGCCGCCGCCGCCGTGGGTCTGCCGCTCCTCGAGGCGATGGGCCCGGGGACCGCGCACGCCGGCGGCATGGCCCCGCCCGACCGCTTCCTCCTCTGGTTCTTCGGCAACGGCGTGCGCCCCGAGCACTGGGTCCCGGGCGGCACCGGGGCCGACTACCCGCTCTCCGCCGAGCTCGCCCCGCTCGCGGCGGTCAAGCCGTGGCTGAGCGTGGTGAGCGGCTGCGAGATCAAGACCGCGACGCACCCGCACCACTCGGGCATGACCGGCATCCTCACCGGCCGCCGCTACGAGCAGGTCGGCACGACCCGCGACACGATCGTCTCGACCTTCGCCGCGCCCTCGGTCGACCAGCAGGCCAAGGTCGCGCTCCCGGCGGCGCCCGGCGGCTTCGCCAGCCTCGAGCTCGGCGTCACGCGCTTCCGCGGCACCGACGAGGGCACGACCTTCCAGCACCTCTCGCACAACGGCCCGAACGCGCCGAACCCGAGCGAGTACTCGGCGGGCGCGGTCTACCGTCGCCTCTTCGCCGTGCCGGTCGAGGACGAGGTCCTCGCGGCGCGTCGCAGCGTGCTGAGCGCGGTCTCGGACCAGATCCGCGCCCTCGAGGGGCGCGTCGGCCGCAGCGACCGGCTCCGGCTCGAGCAGCACTACGAGAGCGTGCGCGCGCTCGAGACGCGCCTGAGCGGCATGGGCAGCGCGTGCGTCGATCCCGGCGACCCCGGCGACGTCGTCGACGCGGGCGGCCGCGAGCAGATCGCGACGCAGAACCAGGTGATGAGCGACCTCGCGGTGCTCGCGCTGTCCTGCGACATGACCCGCGTGCTCTCGATGTTCTTCAGCACCGCCGGCTCGGGCGTCATCCTCTGGCCGGTCGGCGCGACGAACGGTTTCCACCAGCTGAATCACGACGAGGCCCCGCCCCACGCGACCGTGCACGCCGGCGTCGTCTACACGATGGAGCAGCTCGCCTACTTCCTCACGCGCCTGCGCGACACGCCGGAGGGCCCCGCGGGCGAGAACCTGCTCGACCACCTCTCGATGCTCGTCACCAGCGAGCTCACCGAGGGCTGGACCCACAGCAACCGGGACTTCCCCATCCTCGTCGTCGGCAAGGGCAACGGGCGTCTGCGCGGCAACGTGCACTACCGCTCGCCCAGCCTCGAGAACACGAGCCACGCCGTGCTCACCGCGCTGCAGGGCGCCGGCTGCGCGGTCAGCTCGTACGGCGCCGACGCCGGCTACGTCGACCGCGGCATCGCCGCCCTCCGCACCTGAGCTCGCCCCCGGCCGGTGTCGGCCCTGCTGCCCTGAAGCAGGCCGTCACTCGATGACGAGGATGTAGCCGCCCGTCGCGCCGCCGCGGCCGCGCACCTCGACGTAGCTGCCGCCGGCGACGTCGGTGATGGCCTCGGTCCCGTCGCCCTCGACGCCGCGGGCGATCTCGTTCTGCGCCGCGTCGTACACGACGAGCTCGAGCACGCCGACGCGGCGGTCGTACTGCAGGCTGACGCGGTGCGTCCCGGTGCCGCGGATCTGGTAGAAGTCGCTCATCTCGCAGACGCGGCCGTTGATGCTCGCGTTCGTCACCTCCACCGCGCGGGCGAAGCTGCCCTGGTTGCCGAAGAGGTCGCAGGCGATGTCCTGCTGCACCGCGCCGACCGCGTAGCGCCAGCGGATGTTCGTCGGCGTTCCGTCGATGGTCGCATCCACGCTCACCTCGTAGGTCGCGCGCGCGAGCATCTTCCCCGGGTAGGGCACGAGGGCGATCGTCCCCTCGAGGTAGCCCATCTGCTCGTGGGGCGAGGGCCCGCCGTCGAAGTACACCGCGAAGAGCGGCAGCGGCTCCATCGTATCGAGGCGGGTGATGGTGGCCTCCACGTCGCTGAACCTGCTGCCGTGCAGCCCGAGCGAGGCGATCGCCGCGCTCGGCGGGCAGTCGCCGCCGCCGAGCGGATCGTCGGCGGTCGGGCAGGGGCTCTCGGCCCCGCCGAACGACTCGCGGGTGTAGATCGAGTCGGCGACCGGCCATCGGATCGGGTGCGGTGCGCGCACCGAGCCGTCGGTCCCGGTGCGGTACTCCATGCAGGCGTAGCCCGCCTCGAAGGCCACGCCGACGCGCTGCAGGCCCGGGTGGACCAGCGGCAGCCGGTGGTAGAGCGTGTCGAGCCAGCCATCGACCGCGTCCGCCGCGTTCGGCTCGCCGTAGGAGAGCACCGCGTTCGCGCCCGCGCGTGCGCCCGCCTCCGACGCGTAGGGCAGCGCGAGATCCTCCTCGTGCGACAGGTAGGGCCGGCCTCCGTTCGCCGCCGAGTAGGCCTGGAGGTAGTCGAGGTGCGCGGCGCATCCTGCGCTCAGCGTCGCATCCTCCACGACCGCCGCGAGGCCCAGCTGCGCCCGCCAGAAGTTGAGTCGTGCGAGCCCGTCCGTCGTGCCGCTCGGCGGCGGCTCGTAGTCGCAGCGCGTCGTTTGGTCGGCGTTCGCGAGCGAGGGGCAGATGTCGAGATCGTTCGCCACCCCGTCCCCGTCGATGTCGCCGTCGCTCGGCGGGCCGTGCATCGGATCCGGCCGGCCGAGCGGACCGTCGCCGGTCGAGCGAGGGCCGCCCGGCTCGCACCCGAGCGCGAGGACCGAGGGCAGGGCGAAGAGCGCGAACCAGATCCGAGCGTGCATGCCGGGGCAGGGTAGCAGCGCCGCGGCCGCGCCGCGCGCTGCGGCGCCGGCACGTGGGACCCCGGCCGTGGTTCCGCGGGCCGAGCGGCCGCGCGTCCGGCACACTCCGGCGGTGCGCGCCCTGGTCTGCCTCGCCGCCCTCTGGCTCCTCGCCTCGCCGGCGCGGGCCTACGACGAGATCACGACCCCGTTTCCCGGCGGGACGCTGAAGCACCACGTCGAGGGCGGACAGGATCTCTGGATCCTGCGCCTCGACCTCTGCGCGCCCGGCGTCCGCGTGCGCGGTACCGCCGAGGGAGAGCGGGGCCGCACCGTGAGCCGCTTCGCCGCCGACGTCGGCGCAGAGGCCGCGATCAACGGCGACTTCTTCAACCTCGACGGCTCGTTCTGGCCCGATGGGCCGGCCGGTCACGACGGCGCGATCTGGGGCGGCACGAACCACACCTACGTCGCGCCCATCTCCTTCGGCTCGGCCCACGTGGACTTCCCGCTCCACGACCTCGAGGGGCCGACGCCGCCATGGGCGCGCGAGGTCGTGAGCGGGCACCCGACGCTGCTGCACCGCGGCGCCCTCGTCGGCAGCCCCGGCGATCCGCTCTGCACGAACCGCAACCCGCGCACCGTCCTCGGCCTCACCGAGGATCACCGCACGCTCATCGTGATGGTCGTCGATGGCCGCCGCGCCGGCGCGGCGGGGATGACCTGCGACGAGATGGCCTACGTCATGGCGCTCGAGGGGGCCTTCGACGCGGTCGCGCTCGACGGCGGCGGCAGCTCCACGATGGTCGTGAACGGCGCGGTGATGAACCGCCCCTCGGACGGACGGGAGCGGACGGTGGGCAACCACCTCGCGTTCTTCGCGGCCGGCAGCGGCGCGGCGCCGCACTGCCCCGACTACGTCGATCCGCTCTGCCGCGGCGACCGGAACTTCCAGGGGTGCGAGGGCACCGTGGTGACCTCGTGCAGCGAGGGCGCGCCGGTGCTCGCCGGGGACTGCGGCTTCTTCGGCGCGGGCTGCTCGACCGAGGGCGGCCTCGCGCACTGCGTGCACCCGTACTGCCCGATGAACCTCGAGGGCGGCGAGCAGGGCAGCTTCTGCCTCGACGGCACGCGCATCGGGACCTGCGAGCTCGGCCGCTTCAGCGAGGGCGACTGCGGCGCATTCGGCGCGACGTGCAGCGAGGCCGGCCCGCCGCGGCAGGCGCACTGCGTGCACTTCCTCTGCAACACCGAGCTCGGCGCGGAGGACGGTGCGTTCTGCCGCGACAGCGCGACGCTCGGGACGTGCGCGCTCGGGTCGTACACCGAGCGGACCTGCACGTCGGGCTGCCTGGAGGGCGCGGCGGGCACGGCGCGCTGCGGGGAGGATCCGCGGCCGGATGCGGGCGTGCCCGAGGGGGATGGCGGCGCGGCCCGCGACGGCAGCATCGACGGCAGCGTGGATGGGAGCATGGACGGGCGGGCGGGCCTCATCGGCACCTGCGGATGCCGCGCCAGCGCCGCCCGGGGCGTGCCGTGGGGCGCGCTCGCGGGCCTCGCCGCCTGGATGCTCGCCCGCCGCCGCCGCGCGGCGTGAGGTGCGGAGGCCCGCAGCGCGGCCTACCTTCGGGCCCATGACGTCCGGCTCCGTCGCTCGACACGTCCTCGCGCTCCGGGCCTCGTTGCGCGTGAGGCGCTCCGTGCCGCTCGAGGGCAACGGCTTTGCGGTGTCTCGCGCGCTCGAAGCGGCGCTCGTTCCCGCCGACGACGCGCGCTGCGGGGTGGTCTCTCACCGCTTCGAGTACGGGGGCAGCGTGCCCGAGGGATGGGCCGAGGCGCGCACGCTCGTCCTGCCCGACGCGCTCGTGACGACCACCGACTACGACGTCGAGTCGAACACGTTCGTCACCATCGAGGCGAGCACCGAAGCGCGCGCGGACGAGCTCGAGCGCCTGGCGAGAGAGACGCGCGACCGCCTCGACGCGAGGTGATGCCGCCCGAGCGCGGCGCACACGAGTTCAGGGAGGCCGCGGTGCGGACGCCGCGGTGCGGACCTCACGGGGGGGTACGGAGCCCCGGAAGCACGAAGGCCGGCTAGCGAGGGTTCGCTAACCGGCCTGATTCATTGAGGAAACCTGAGAGCGGGACAAGGGATTCGAACCCTCGACTTCGACCTTGGCAAGGTCGCACTCTACCACTGAGTTAGTCCCGCGAGGGACGGGCGACTTACTGCGAAGCGCCGAGGCTGTCAAGGGTGGTCTGCGTCGGGGTACCCACCGCTGCGACCTCGCTCAGCGGAGCGTCGGCAGCCGGAGCCGCAAGCTCGTGCCCGGCCCCGCGCCCTCGGGGGCGTCGGGCCCACGGCTCGGGCTCGCCACGCTCAGCGTGCCGCCGTGGGCCTCGACGATGCGCCGGCTCAGCGTGAGGCCGAGCCCGACGCCGCCCCGCGTCCGTGCCCGGCTGCGATCGGTGCGGAAGAACGGCTCGAAGATCCGCGGCAGGTCGGCCGGATCGATCCCGATCCCGTGGTCCACGACCACGATCTCGACGCCCCCGGGCTCGGTGCGCGCCGTGACCCGCACCGGCAGGTCCGGGCGGTGGCCGTACTTCCACGCGTTGTCGAGGAGGTTGCCGAGGACCCGGCCGAGCAGCACGCCGTCGCCGAGGATGGTCGCGTCGGCGAGCTCGAGCTCGAGCCGCTGCTCGGGGTGCGCGCCCTCGAAGCGCTGCACGGCGCGCTCGATCAGCTCACGCACGGAGACGGTGCGGAGCGAGCTCGCAGGCAGGCCGAAGGCCGCGCTCGCATCGGAGCGCTCGAGCCGGAACGCGAGCAGGATGCTCTCCACGATCGCGTCGAGCTCGGCGATGTCGTGGCCGGCCTCCTCGAGGGCCTTCCGGCCGGCCTCGTGCCCTTCCGCGGCGAGCTCGAGGGCGACCTTCAGCCGCGCGAGCGGGGTCTTCAGCTCGTGCGAGACGTTCGCGAGCAGCTCGCGCTCGGCGCTGCGCGCGACCTCGACGCGGTCGGCCATCTCGTCGATGCTCCGGGCGAGCTCGCCGAGCTCGTCCGTCCGCACCGAGCGGCTGCGCGCCTCGGCCCGCCCCGCGGCGATGGACCGCGCCGTCTCGTCCAAGGCGTGGAGCGGCGTGAAGAGCCACCGCTCGACGAGCGCGCCCCCTGCGAAGAGGGCGAGCACGAACGCCGCGCAGGGCACGAGGAGTGCGAGCGGCGAGGGGAGCGCCGATGCCAGCGCCGCGGCGGCTGCGACGAGCGCGAGCAGGGCTGCGGCGAGCGCGGCCAGGCGAAGTCGGAGGCTCCGGCGCAGCGCTCGGCGCGGCGTATCGCTCACCGGCCCGCCTTCGGGCTCAGCACGTAGCCGGCGCCCCGCACGGTCTTGAGCAGCGTGGGCTGCCGCGGATCGTCGCCGAGCTTCTGCCGCAGGCGCGAGACGTGGACGTCGATCGAGCGGTCGAAGGCCTCGTCGGGCGAGCCGCGCACCAGCTCGATGAGCTGCTCGCGGCTCAGCACGCGGCCGGCGCGCTCGGCGAGCGCCTTGAGCAGCGCGAACTCGTAGGTCGTCAGGGCCAGCGGCACGCCCCGCAGCGTCGCGCTCATCGTCTCGGCGTCCACGGTCAGCTCGCCGACGGTGACGACGCTCGCCTTCGGCCCCGCCTTGCCCTGCGCGCGCCGCGCGTGCGCGCGGATCCGGGCGAGCAACTCGCGGCTCGAGAAGGGCTTGGTCACGTAGTCGTCCGCGCCGCCCTCGAGGCCCATCACGCGGTCCGCCTCCTCGGTGCGCGCGGTGAGCATGAGGATGGGCACGTCGAGCCGCTCGCGGATCTTCCGGCAGACCTCGACGCCGTCGAGGCCGGGCAGCATCAGGTCCAGCAGCACGACGGCGGGCCGCACCCGCAGCACCTCGCCGAGCGCGAGCTCGCCGCGCCGCACCAGCGTCACCTCGACCCCGTGCGCGCCGAGGTAGTCGGCGACGAGCCGCCCGAGGCGCTCGTCGTCCTCGACGTACACGACGCGGAGGTGCTCGTCGCTCATGCCGGCGCCTCGCCCGAAGGCTGCCCGTCCGCCGGGGCGCCGTCGAGCAGCGCGCGGAGGCCTTGTTTCTGGACCTTCCCCATCGCGTTGCGGGGCAGCGCGCTGACCCGGCGGACCTCGCGCGGGCGCTTGTGCGGGCTCAGCAGCGACGCGACGTGGTCCTCGAGCGCCTTCGGCTCGACCTCGCCGCGCAGCACCACGAAGGCGACGATGCGCTCGCCGAGGTCCGGGTCGGGCGCGCCGACGACCGCGGCCTCGGCGACGAGGGGATGCTCGAGCAGCGCGCCTTCGACCTCGCCGGCGCCGATCCGGTAGCCGCCGCACTTGATGAGATCGGTGGCCTTTCGGCCGACGATGCGGACCCGCCCCGCCTCGAAGGACGCGAGGTCGCCGGTGCGGAACCAGCCCTCCGGCGAGCGCACGGCCTCGGTGGCCTCGGGCTGGTTCAGGTAGCCGAGCAGCAGCGTCGGGCCGCGCACCTCGAGCTCGCCGATCGCGCCGCCCGAGTCGGGCAGCGAGAGCAGGGCGCCCTCTTCGGTGCGGAGGCGCGCCTCGATCCCTTCGACCGGCGCGCCCACGAGGCCCGGCGTGCGCTCCTCGCTCGCGCGCATCGCGCAGGTGATCAGGGTCTCGGTCATCCCGTAGCGCTCGACGATGCGCTGGCCGGTGAGCGCCTCGATCCGCGCGTGCTCCCGCGCCGGCAGCGCGGCCGAGCCGCTCACGAGGAGGCGCGCGGCCGACAGCGCGTCCCGCACCCCCGCGTCGTGCTCGGCCGCCTCGGCGAGCCGGTGGTACATCGTCGGCACCGCGAAGAGCACCGCGCTCCGCTCGCTCGACTCCTCGGCGAGCGCGCCCGCGAGCTCGGAGGGCGAGAAGCGCGGCACCCAGCGCAGCCGGCCACCCCGGCGGATCGCGCCGAAGAGGCCGAGCACCAGGCCGTGCACGTGGAAGACCGGCAGCGCGTGCACGATCGTGTCGCGCTCGGTCCAGTCCCAGGCCTCGGCGAGCGCGTCGAGGCCGTGCGCGAGCGCCGCGCTCGAGAGCAGCACGCCCTTGGGCAGGCCGGTCGTGCCCGAGGTGTAGAGGAGCAGCGCGGGGTCCGCGGCGCTCACCGGCCGGACGCGATCGCTCGACGGCGAGAGCGGCGTCGGTGCCGCGTCGAGCGTCACCACCGCGCCGAGCTTGCCCGAGTGCGCCGACGGGGTGATCGCGAGGGCGATCTCCGGCTGCGCGTCGCGGGCGATGTGGTCGAGCTCCTTCGCCCCGAGCTTGGGGTCGAGCGGCAGCAGGACGTAGCCGCTCTCGACGAGGGCGATTGCCGCGACCAGGGTGCCGAGGCCCGGCTCGGTCCAGAGCGCGACGGTGGCGCCCGGCCGCACGCCGCGCTCGATGAGCCGCTCGGCGTGCGCGGCCGACAGGCCCGCGAGCTCGCGCCAGCCGATCGACTCGCCGCCGCACACGAGCGCCGCGCCGCCCGCAAGCGCGTCATGGAGCCGGGGGAAGAGCGCGTCCTGCATCCGGGCGGGATACCACGCCGTTGCCAGCGTGCGCCGGACCGACGATGCTCGAGCCATGAACTTGCCGCCCTCCGGGTTCTCGCCCTCGTCCGCCGGCCCAGCGATCACGCCCGGCGTGCCCTACGAGGGCTCGGGCGGCTTCTTCCAGCGCTTCGTCGATCAGCTCATGCTCCTGACGACCGACCCGATCGGGGCGGGGCGCGCGCTCGGCGGCGAGCCGGCGCCGCTCGGGCCGGCCTTCTCGTTCGCCCTCTTGGCGAGCTTCGTCGCCTACGGGCCGGTGCTGGTCCTCGCCTCCTGCCTGATGCTGATCATCCCGACGATGTTCGCCGCGGCCCTGCCGCCCGAGTTCGCGGCCCTGCAGGGAGGGATGTTCTGCGTACTGATCGGGGCGCTGCCGTTCGTGATCCTCTTCGGCCACGTGGTCTCGGATCTGTTCTTCGGCGCGAGCTTCCACCTCTGCGCGGTCCTCGCCGGCGGCAAGGGGACCTTCTCGCAGTCGCTCCGCGCGGTGCTCTACACCCGCGGCACGACGGCGTGGTTTCTGCCGGTGTGGCTGATCATCCTGGTCACCTCGTGCATCCCGCTGCTGCCCGCGCTGGTGCAGATCGCGGCGCGGGTCGTGCTGCTCGTCGTGGCCGGCTTCACCCTCTTCGGGGCGGCGCAGGCGGTGCACCAGCTCCCGGAGGACCGTGCGGCGCTGGCCTCGGTGCTCTCGCTCGTCCTCGGTCTCGTCGGCATCATGGCGCTCGCGGGCATCGCCGGCTTCGTCCTCGCCGTGGTCTTCGCCGGGAGCCTCGCCGGACTCGGCGCCTTCGCCTCGTCCTGATCCTCAGAGCTCCATCGTCGCGAGGCGCTCGAGCTCGGCCTGGCTGAAGTACTCGCTGCCGTCGGGGATGGCCTGCACGGCGTGGCGGATCTGCTCCGGGCTCCGCGCGCCCACCAGCGCCGACGAGACGATCGGCGTCGCGAGCACGTAGCGCAGCGCGGCGCTGGCGAGGTCCTTCGCGTTCTCCTCGCGCACGAGGAAGCGCACCGCGTCGAGCTGCGCGAGCCGGGTCCGAAAGCTCTCGGGGGTCCAGCGTCGGCTCCGGTGGTCGTCGTCGGCGAACTGCGTCCCCGCGTCGTACTTGCCCGCGAGCATCCCGTAGGCGAGCGGCGAGCGGGCGAGGACGCCGCAGCCGGTCTTCACGAGCGGCTCGGCGAGGTCGAGGAGGTCGTCCGGCATGAGGAGGTTGTGGGTGAGGCAGATCGCGCTCGCGCCGCGCTCCATCGCGAGCTTCGCCTCGGTGATGCCCGACACGCTCACGCCCCAGCAGCCGATCTTGCCCTCTTGCTGCAGCTGCGTGAGCCCCTTCTCGAAGAGGTGCGAGGCGAGCACCTTCGCCGGCGGCCCGTGCAGCAGCAGCACGTCGATGCGCTCGCGGCTGAGGCGCTTCAGGCTCGCCTCGACCTCGCGAATGAGGACGAAGGTGTCGAACTGCAGGAGCAGGCGGCCGTCGACGTCCACCTGCCCCGCGCGGCCCACGATCACCGCGTCCTTCAGGTGCTCGCCGAGGCCGAGCGCGAGGCGCCGCTCGCCCTCGCCGCCGCCCCAGCTCGGCGAGACGTCGAAGGTCGTGACGCCCGCGTCCCAGGCCGCCCGGATCGTCGCCTCCGTCGTCGCACCGTCGACCGGGCCGTAGGCGCGCGAGGTCAGGCCCCACGTGCCGAGGGCGATCTCCGAGACCTCGATGTCCGTCCTGCCGAGCTTGCGCCGCTTCATCGCCGGACGGTGTGCCGCCGGAAGCGGTCGCCGGCAAACGGGCCCTTCCGTGCGTCCCGAGGGCCGTGCTAGGCCCCGCTCCATGCGGCCCATCGCGCTCTCCCTCCTCGTGCTCTCGTCCCTCGTCGCCGGCTGCGGCGGCGGCGGCGCCTACGGCTACGCGCGCACGTACTCGGCGCTCGGCGACGAGGGGCGCTACCTCGAGCGCTCGGTGGAGCTCTCCTTCGAGGAGGTGCGCCGCACCCGCCCCGAGGAGCAGCCGCTCATCTCGTGGTTCGGGGTCGTGCGCGCGGTCGAGGACGCGGGCGGCGGGCGCGTGCGCGTCGCGCTCAGCCTGCGCGCCCACCAGGAGCGCCACCTCTGCCGCGGACCCGAGGAGGACACCTGCCGGGTCACCGTCTCGGAGCGCGAGCTCGGGACCTTCACCGCGCTCTTCGCGGCCCGCCCCGAGGATCTGCGTGAGGGCACCGGACGCCTGCAGACTGGCTCGATGCTGCGGATCTACGGCACCGCCACCGCGGAGGCCGACGCCAGCGGCGGCCCAGTGATCGAGGTCGAGTGGTACCGGCACTGGCCGCCGGGCACCTACGTCACGACCGCCTCGCGCGGCAGCATGCGCCGCTGATGCGGCGGTGGCTCTCGCTCCTGGCCGCGCTCCTCGGCCTCGGCTGCGCCGAGGCGCCACCTTTCGCGGCATGTGGCGGCACGCTCGGGTGCGCCGGCAGCGACTGCATCGAGCTGCGCTACACCCGCCTCGATGGCAGCGAGGCAGGCGGGCCGTTCTGCTCGAACAGCTGCCTCACCGACGCGGAGTGCCAGGCCCTCGGGGGCACGGACGCGGTCTGCATCACGCTCGACGTCGAGGCGCCGGTGCGGTTCTTCTGCGCCGCCCGCTGCACGGCGGCCGCGGACTGCTACGCGGGCCTCGCCTGCACCGAGACCGACGATCCCGCGGTCGGTGCGGTGTGCCTGCCCTGATCGGGCGGGCCGCGCGGTAGGGTGGGCAGATGGCCCGTGACCACGGCAGCCGCGCCCGCCTCACCCTGCGCGACCGGGACCACCACACGGGCGAGACGCTCTTCGACCGGATTGCGCGCTCCGTCTGCGAGGCCGAGTGCCTGCCCCGCAAGGAGCTCTTCGAGGCGTGGGAGGTGGCGCGCCGCGTGCGACGCCGGATGAGGGGCGGCCGCGTCGTCGATCTCTGCGCCGGCCACGGGCTGCTCGCCCACCTCTTGCTCGTGCTCGACGACACCTCGCCCGAGGCGCTCGCCGTCGATCCGGTCACGCCGCCGAGCGCGGCGAAGCTCGCCGAGGTGCTCTGCCGCAGCTGGCCTCGCCTCGTCGGCCGGGTGCAGCGCCTCGAGGGACCGATCGAGGCAGCGCCGATCGGGCCGGGGGATCTCGTGGTCTCGGTGCACGCGTGCGGCGCGCTCACCGACCGAGTGCTCGACGTCGCCATCGCGCGGCGCTGCCGGGTCGCGGTGCTGCCGTGCTGCCACGACGTCAAGCGCAGCGAGACCGGCGGCCTCACCGGCTGGCTCGACGGACCGCTCGCCGTCGACGTGGCCCGCGCAGAGCGCCTCCGCGCCGCGGGCTTCGACGTCCACACCCAGACGATCCCCGCGGAGATCACTCCGCAGAACCGACTTCTGCTCGCCGCACCGCGCTGAGCGGTGATTCAGAGCAGGCCGAGCTCGGCGTCGGTCGCGCTCACGCCGTACTTGTCGCGCGGGGGCCAGGGACGGCTGCGCAACAAGTAC
>Ga0209985_10000532_pt1 | contig 40706 bp, 33 predicted proteins | sample NOAtaG_FD_187305 | JGI IMG/M metagenome (GOLD analysis project Ga0209985, IMG submission 187305) | Freshwater lake microbial communities from Lake Erie, under a cyanobacterial bloom - NOAA_Erie_Diel6S_1000h metaG (SPAdes) (version 2) | ecosystem: Environmental > Aquatic > Freshwater > Lake ...
GCTTGCTGCCCGGTCTTCGCGGGTGAATCGAGCAGCGCCCAGGCCTCGCTGCCGGGGGGCAGATGGTGGAGCTCCTGTTCGTTGTCGGCGTTCAGGCCTTCTGCGAAGCGCAGGTTGCCCGCCGCGTCGGTGTGGAAGTCGGCGCGGGGTACCGGGGAGGTTGCTACGCGGGTACGACGACCCGTCCGCGTGTCGAGGCGCTCGATGCTCGCGAGGTTGCTGCCGCGGTTGGACCAGGGCTCGACCTGGACGAGCACTTGGCGGTCGACGCCCGGCAACAGGTCGATCGGCAAGGCCCAGACGCTCTCGTTCTCGCGGTTCTTGATGCGCGTGTGCTGACGACCATCGTCCGCGCGGTAGCCGACCAGCGCGATCGGTTGGCTGCCATCCACGTTCACCGCGTAGATCTCGCCCGTGAACGAAGGGGCCTCATCGCCGAGGAAGCGCTGCGCCGGCGAGATCAGCAACCGCGTATCGCTCGACCACCAGAAGTCCGCCACTTCCAGGTCCTCGCCTGCATAGAAGTGCCCCTTCCTCTGGAGGGTCGTGGAATCCAACATGAACAGCGCCGAACCGCCCTTTACGGGCATGTTGGCGGCGAGATGCTTGCCGTCCGGCGAGATCTTGATGTCGAGGAAGCTGTCCCGCTGGATGAAGTGTTCCAGCGGTGGCGGGGGGGATGGCGTCGCGGGCATCGCGTCGGATGCCTGCGCACCGGTCACGGGTGCGGCCAGCAGGGCGCAGACGGACAGCAGCCGGGCCAGAGTTCCGGCGGCGGTGTGGGTGCTCATCGGCTCACCTCGCATCAAGGAGTCAAAGTAAAATGCCAGAGCGGACCAAGCTTTCATAGACGGCGAGGGTCTGCGGGGGGGGGGGCATCAGGGGCACCACCACCGATGCGCCGGAATCGCCGTTCATGCGGAGATGATGCCGTCGGTGGTGCGCCGCGTACCAGCGGCGGATCTTTTCCGGTGGGATCGCGGTCTGACGGTCTCAACGGCGCCCGTCCGCCAAGCCATCGTGAGGAACTGCAGGATGTCCATGTCCCGATCCACCCGTCTCTTCGGGCGCCTCGTCGCCTCGTTGCTGCTGCTCAGCTTGTCGTCCGCCGTCCAAGCGGCGGTCGGTGGATTGTCGGTACGGGTGGTCGATGCGACGACGAACCGACCGCTGGCCGGTGTGGCCGTGACCGCCCGTTCGCGTGACGGCGTCGAGGAACGGGTGACGACCGGTGCGGACGGCTCGGCGTCCTTCGCCGGCCTCGCGGACGGCTTCCACGAAGTCCGGACCGCCATGGACGGATATGTTCCCGGCGTCGAACCGGCTGTCCGGGTGATCGAACGCCGGATCGGGCTCGTGCGCTTCGAACTCCGGCCGGTCGCGACCGCGCTGGAGGAGGTGGTCATCGTCTCCCGCGCGCTGCGCGCCGACCCGAACGGCAGCGCGGCGGACCGGTACATCACCCGTGATGAGCTGCGCAACGCCGCCGGCAGCGGCAGCGATGTGATGCGGGCCTTGGTGGGGTTGCCCGGCGTGGTGTCGAACGGCGAGTTCGCCAGCTTCTCGGTGCGCGGCCACGGCCCGAAGAACAACCTGATCTTCGTCGACGGATTCCCGTTCCAGCAGGTCGTCCACTTCGAGCAGACGCTGGGCGAGCAGGACGATGTGGTGAACGGCGGCCGCTACTCGATCTTCGCACCGAACGCGGTGGTCGGAGCCGAGTTCTCGCCGGGTGGCTGGAGCGCCGAGTTCGGCGGCCGCAAGGCTTCCTTGCTGCAGTTCGATGTGGCCGGCGGTGGCCCGTCGCCGGTCGGTAGCCTGCGCGTGGATCTCGCGGGTGTCGAGGTCCTGTACGAGGGGCCGAGCGGCTTCGATGACCGCACCTCGATGTTCCTCCAGGCGCGACGCTTCGATTTCGGCCAGTTCTTCGAGACCATCGGCCAGGAGGACCTCGGCGCGCCCGTGTCGACGGATGTGATCCTGAAGACGCGGACCCGCCTGCGGAACGACGACGAGGTCGAGTTCCTCGCGATCTACGCGCCGGAGGAGTACGAGCGCAACATCGACAACATCCTCGCCGCCCAGGAAGAGGAGGAGGGCATCGAGGACCTCGGGCTGCAGAACGACGAGCAGGACCTGATGCTGCTCGGCGCGACCTGGCGGCGGCGCTTCGGCGAGGACGGTGAATGGGTCGACCGCCTGTACTTCCGCGAGAGCGACAAACGGTCCGCAGAGGGTGAGGCCTATCCGGACCTCGTCCCGATCGGCACGCCGGCCGCTCAAGTGCCGGTGCGCGAGCGCCTGCTCACGGTCACGGAGAAGGAATCCGAACTCGGATGGCGCAGCGATGTGACGTTGGGCAACCGCTTCGGCCGCTTCGCCGCCGGTCTGCATCTGACCCGCACGGATCTCGACTACGCGACCCGCTTGCGCGAGGACTGGATCCGTTTCATGTACGAGTCGGACGACCCGCGCCCACCCGGCGCGAGATACATCGTGCTGCGGCCCTCGGACATCGATTCCGACTACCGGAAGAGCGGGAACAACTACGCGCTGTACGGCGAGCAGCTGTTCGACTGGGGTGCCGCCGATCTGCGCGTCGGCCTGCGCTACGACCATGACGGCTTCAGCCGCGAGGACCTGGTGTCGCCGCGTGTGTCGTTCAACTACGCGCTGTCGCCCTCGTTGCGGTTCTCGGCGACCTCGGGCGTGTTCTACGAGTCGCCGCGCAACCTGGCGCGCTCCAGCGACCCCACCAACGCCCGCCTGAAGAGCGAGCGCCTCTTACATCTCGGCGCCGGGGTGGACTACCGCATCCGCGACGGCCTCAACCTGCTGGTGGAGGCGTACACGCAGCGGTTGGATGATCGGCTCGTCGAGGGCAGCCGCACCGACGGACGCATCACCAACGCCGGCAAGGGCAGCAACGCCGGCGTCGATGTCGTGCTGACGCGGGCGTTCGCCGGCGGTTGGGCCGCCGACTTCGTCTATTCTTGGAACCGCTATCGCGTCGATGACCGGGACGGCCGCGGGTCCTACGACTGGGACTTCAACCGCGAGAACTTCGCGGCGATCGGCGGTCGATGGGAGATCAACAAGCGCTGGCAGATCGCCGCCCGTTGGAAGTACGGCTCCGGGCAGCCCGGCGATCGGTTCATCTCGCACCGCGATGTGCTCGCACCGAGTCGGCCCGTACGCTTCTCGAAGGAGGTGACGCAGACCAACATCGGCCGCGGCGATGCGTTCCATGCGCTCGACTTCCGGGTGGACTACCGACGACCCGTCGGCCCGGTGGATGTGGTCGTGTTCCTCGATGTGCTGAATGTGTACGGCGGACCGGCCGGCCTGCCGTCCGAGTTCAACATCCTGACCGGCGAGACGATCAAGGAAGAGGAGGAGAGCTTGCCGCTCTTCGGGCTGTCGTTCGAGTACTCGTGGTAAGGGGTCGACCCGCTTCACGCATAACGCGTCGAACCCCAGCGCTCCTTGACCTCCGCCAGCCGGCGGCGGCTCACGGCGATCTGCTGGCCGTCCTTCAGCAGCACCACCCACTGTCCACGGACGGACTTCACCTGCTTCACATGGCGGTCGGCGATCCATTCACCGCGCCGGACCTCGAGGCCTTGATCGCCCAGCAGCGCGATGACCCGGTGCATGGGGCCGGGAACGGTGGTCATGCCCTCCGGGCTGTGGAGATGCACATACTGCAGATCCGCCGTGGCGCGCAGCACGCCGCCGCGCACGGCGCTCGGTAGCAGGGCGCTCTCAGGCGGTGTCGCGGTCACCGCGGCGACGGCGGGGATCGGCTCAGCAGCAGGAGCGGCCGCCGGTCCAGCCGCCGGTGTCGGCTCATCGACAGGGTCGGTGATCTGTTCGGGCGCGGGCTCGGACGCGGGCGTGGGTACACGGGCGAGCGGCGCCGGTTCGCTCATCGACAACCAGGCCGGCAGGCTCGCGATCATGCAGGCGGCGAAGATGGGCAGGGCGCTGACCGCCCACTCTTCGATGAGCGATGACCACCAGGCGCCCTCCGTATCGGATATGCCGAACAGCGCGTCGATGAGCAGCGACGCCGGCACGAACAGCAGCGTCGCGAGCAGGCATGAGGCCAGGAGCAGCCCGCGGGTCAGCCGCTCGCGGCCCGACACGATGCACCACTGGCTCAGCCACCAGGCGAAGAAGGTCGCGGCGGCGGTCGCCATCCAGAAAGCGTAGCGCGCCACGATGCCGTGCTCCGCCACCGGCCCGGCCTCCAGATACGCCAGCGTGACGCCGAGCAGCAGGAACACCAACGCGGCGAACAGGCCCCAGCGCTCCATCAGGGCAGGAAACTTCATCCTTGGAACCCCATCTGACACCTCGGCGGCGTCCCGCAGGCGCCGCTCGTGTACGAAACCCGCCGCTCATGCCGGGCGCATGCCGCTCTTGGCGCGCAGTCTACAGGCGGCACCCCGTCCCCCTCCATCCTGACGGGTCGACGGTATCCACGGCGCGCCGTCCGCCCACAATCTGAAGGAGAAACACGAGGATGGATCGGATCTACGCACCCCGCTTGAGCGCCCTGGTGGCCATGAGTTCGCTGTTGATCTCGGGTCCCGCGCTCGCCGCCGAGCCGACCACCGAGGCCCTCGTGCCCCTCCCGTCGATCCTCGACTTCACCGACGGGGACGGCTGGGGCGTGGCGCTCGGCGCCAGCGTCGAGTACGAGAACGCCTACGACGGTGCGGACGAGACCGAGCTCGAGGTCGAGCCGGCCGGTGCGGTGCACTACCGGAAGGGCGATCACCTGTTCTTCTGGGAGGGCATGGAGCTCGGTTGGCGGGGCCGGCTCGCCGATGTCTGGCTGGTGCAGGCCGGCATCCGCAACGAGGGCGGGCTCGAGCCCGACGATTCGGAGGACGGCAACCTCGACGGCATCCTGCCGCGCGACTCGCACGTGGTGGGCTTCCTCGAGGTGCGTCGCGCGGTCGGCGACGACTGGCGGAACTGGGTCGCGGCGCGGCTCATGGGCGGCCCCAGCGACTTCGGCGTGCTCGGCGTGGTGGCGGCGGGTCGCCGCTTCGGGCAGCAGCTCGACGGCACCGGCACGGAGCTCTACGGGTTCATGACCTTCGGCACCGACAAGTTCATCAACAAGGACTTCGGCGTGACCGCGGCGGATGCCGTCGGCTCCGGTCTGCCCGTGACCGCCTTGAGCGGCGGCTATCGCTCGACCGGCGTCCAGCTCGTGCACCGCCGGCATCTCACCCGCAAGCTGCATGCGATCGCGCAGGCGGGCGTCGAGTTCTATTCGAGCGACATCGGTGACAGCCCCATCGCACGCAGCGATACGGAGTTCGAGCTGTCGCTGGCCCTCGTCTGGCGGTTCTGATCGGGCGACGACCCCCGCGCCGCAGCGTTCAGCCATCGAGCGGCTCGCTGCGCGCGTCGGGGAAACCGATCTCGACGCGGGTGCCGACGCCCGGACTGCTCTCGATCGTCACCGGCCACCCGAAGCGGTCCGACAGGCGGCGCACGATGGTGAGTCCGACGCCGTGCCCGCCGCGCCGGGCGGTCTCGCCGCGGACGAACGGCTTGTACATCGCGTCAAGCTTCTCCGGGGCCATGCCGACGCCGGTGTCGCGGATGACGACGGAGGCGGCGCCGATCTCCACCGCCACCTCGCCCGCGTCCGTGTACGAGAAGGCGTTACGCAGCAGGTTGCCGAGCAGCACCGGCAGCACCTTCTCAGGCGCGTCGACGGACAGGCGGTGTGTCGCCGTGAGCCGTGAGGCGATGGGACGACCGGCGGCGAGCGGTCGCGCGCGGTCGAGCTCGTCGGCGAGCACATCGTTGATGCAGGTGTCCTCGACGGGCAGCCCGGTCTGTGACTCGCGGGCGAGCAGCAGGAAGGCGCTGGTCAGCTCCTCCATGTCGCGGGCCGCCCGCGCGATGCGCGCCACGGACCGGCGGCTGGCGTCGCTGAGTCCGGCGTCGGTCTCGAGCATGCCGGCCGACAGCTGGATCACCGTGAGCGGGCTGCGCAGCTCGTGGCTGGCGTCGCGGGTGAAGTCGCGCTCGCGCGCGACGAATTCATTGAGGCGCTGGGCGTAGCGGTTGAGCGCCTCGGCGAGCTCGCGTACCTCGTCGTCGGCGTCCTTCGGCAGCTTGGCGGGATCGAGCTGTGCGGGGTCCGGCGACGCGGGGTCGAGCCCGCGTACCGCCCGCGCCAACGCGATGACGGGCGAGAACGCCCGCCGTGAGGCGCGGAACGCGAGCCAGGTCGTCAGGTACAGCACCAGCAGCACCATCGCGAGCGGCAGCAGACCGAACATCGTGGCGAGTTTGCCGACCCCGCTGCGGTCGAACATCAGGTACAGCCGTTCACCGCCACGGTCCGACACGAGGACGACCGTCTCGACGCCGTCGACCACGCGGTCGTGATAGCCCGGGGGCAGGCCCGCGATCGGCGCCGGTGCGGCGCCGAGATGGCCGGTGAGGTTCACGGTCGCAGGCAGCGGGAACGCGGGGTCGCGGTCGCGCTGCTGCCAGAAGTGCGCGGCTTCTTCGCTCAATGCCTGACGGATCAGCACGCCCTCGAGCAGCAGGCTCGCGAGGAAGACGCCGACCACCGCCGCTGCGCCGATGAACACGGACTGCAGCAGGAAAGCGCGTCCGAGCCGCGCGCGCACTCCGTCAGCGGCCATCGTCGTCCGACAGCCGGTATCCGGCACCGGCGATGGTGTGCAGCAGCGCGCGGTCGAACGGCTTGTCGATCGCCTTGCGCAGCGAGTAAAGATGGCTGCGCAGCGTGTCGCTGTCCGGCAGCAGATCGCCCCAGACCTCGCGTTCGAGCTGTTGCCGTGTGACGACGCGCGGCGAGGCGCGCATCAGCACGGTGAGCAGCTTGAGGCCGATCGGCGTGAGCGTGAGCGTCTGGCCGGTACGCGTGACCCGCAGCGTGCCGGTATCCAGCGTGAGGTCGCCGACGGTCAGCACCTCGCGGGCGACGGCGCGGCGGTGACGGCGGAGCAGGGTGCTGATCCGCGCTTCGAGTTCGCGGACCTCGAACGGCTTGACGAGGTAGTCGTCCGCGCCGGCGCTGAGGCCGGTGATCTTGTCGTCGAGCGTGTCGCGGGCGGTGAGCATCAGGAGCGGCGTGTCGATGCGGGCTTCCTCGCGCAGCTTACGGCACACCGAGAGTCCGTCGAGCCCGGGCATCATGATGTCGAGCACGATGACATCGTAGGGGTTCGTCACCGCGAGATGCAGCCCCGTGATGCCGTCGGCCGCGTAGTCGACCGCGAACCCCCGGTGCTCGAGGTACTCGATGATCGCGCCCGCGATGTCGCGGTGGTCGTCGACCAGCAATATGTTGGGTTGGCGCGGCTCGTCTGTCATGGGGGCGGTCGTTCCGTGTCCGCAGTGTACCGCGGGCCCTCAACCGCCGGTGGTCGGACCGCCTCCCCGCGGTGCCGGAGATGCCGCGAGCAGTTCGAGCTCGGCGGCGCTGCGGCGGTAGCGCAAGGTGCGGCCGCCATCCATCTTGCTGTCGAGCGCCACCCACTCATCGCTGCCCGCGGCGTAGGCGAGCGTGATGTCGATGCCCTTGCCCTTGAGCGCGTAGCGCTTGACGGGGATGTCGCGCGCGCCGATGCGCTTGGTGGTCGGGCCGAGCGGCGCGATCTGCACCGGCACATATTCGCCGGTCTGCGAGTTGAGCAGGGTCTTGCTGCGCAGCAGGACGCCCTTGTCCCAGTAAGCGAAGCTCGCCACGCAGTCGCCAAGGGTCCGCTCGCCTTCTTTGGTGGTGACGACGAACGCGTCGCCGCGGGCGCGACCGTTGACGGCCGACTTCTTGCCGTTGGAGTCGGTGGCCGCGTCGATCGACCGCAGGCAGCCGCCGCGCCACAGTTCGGTGTTGCGGTGGTCGTAGGCGAAGGCGGTGATGCGCAGCAGCTTCACCTCGAACCGCGCCTGGGTCTCGATGCGCGTGGCGTCGCCCGCCGGCGTCAGCGAGAAGCGCTGGTAGCCGATCGCACGATCATCGAGGAACACATCGAAGCTCAGCTTGCGGGCGGCGTCGGCGCCGTTGGCCTGCAGCGGGGCTGCGAGGACCGCCATCAGCCAGGCTGCAGCGATGGACAGGGTCGCGACGGGTCGGACCGTGACGGCACGGCGGGTCGGTGAGGTCATGTCGGATGCTCCCATGGTGGTCGTTCCTGTGGTCAGGAGGCCCGCGGCGGGCCGGGGAAGAAAGCGTTGGTGCGACGGATGTAGGCCTGGTAATCAGGGCGGCGCTCGCCGATGTCCTTCTCGAGCAACGCCACGCCCGACACCTTCAGCAACATGAAGGACATCAGCAGCGGGCCGACGATGCTCCACCACCCGCCGGCGGACAGCGCGATGAGGAACAGTCCCCACCACACGCAGAAGTCGCCGAAGTAGTTCGGGTGTCGGGTATAGCGCCACAGACCGGAGCCCAGCACCTTCCCGCGGTTGGCAGGGTCGCGCTTGAAGCGCGCGAGCTGCCAGTCGCCACCGGCCTCGAACACCATCCCCACCAGCCAAAGGGCCACGCCGGCCGCATCCAGCCAGCCGAGCGGTGCCGATGAGCCGATCGCGGCCAACAGCGGCAGCGAGATCAACCACGCGAGCCCGGCCTGCAGGCCGAACACGATGTAGAGGCTCTTGAACGCGAAACCGGGGTCGTTCCGGGCACGCATCTGGCGATACCGGAAGTCCTCGCCGTGACCGTGGTTGCGCCAGGTGATGTAGGCGGCGAGCCGGATCGCCCAGAGCGCGACCAAGGTGATCACCAGCCAGGCGCGTGGACCGGGTGAAGCCTGACCTGCCAGATAGACGGAAGCGGCCAACAAGAACATCAGCGACCACAGGCTGTCGACGATGCTGACGTTGCGCAGCGGCAGGCTCAGCAGCCAACCGGCGCCGGCGAAGAGCGCGAGCGCCGCGAGCCCTTTGGCCCAGAGGATGGGATCAAACATGGCTGCGGACCTCTTGGGGGATGAGCGTAGGGTCTTCACCCTTTCGCGGAGCCATGGGCGAGGGTTCGACCGAGCAGCCGTCCCATCGAGCGGCAAGATGGGTCAACACCGGCAGCAGCACGGCCCAGCCGAGCGCCTGCGCACCGAGTGCGAGCACCGGGTCGGACATCTCGAGGCCGCCCAACCGGCCGCCCGCGAGATAGGACACAGGACCGCCGATCCCGCCGACCAGTGCCGCCAGCCAGAGCCGGCCCTTCAGGAACCCCATGGACAGGTTGAGCGAGGTGGCGAACACCGCCCACAGCGCGATCATCCAGTACGGCGCGAGGCCGGGGACGAGGATGCCGCTGGGATAGGTGAAGAGACCGATCGCGATCAACGCGCTGTCCCACACCAACCCGATGAGGGACGCCGCGAGGATGAGCAGCGCCTCGGGCGCCGGCCGCCGCGCGAGCGCGAGGTGCAACCCGATCACCGCGGCGGCGACCAACGCGCCGGCCAGAGGCCGACCGTTGGCGCCGCCCAGCACACAGGCCGACCATGCCAGTTGACAGGCGACGAAGTTGAGGACGACCTTCGGTTCGATCTTCATCGGTATGTACTCTGCAGGGTGGCCTGTGAAGCGGATGTGAAGACGCCGTCAGAAGCGCCAGCCGAAGGACACGGTGACGGCCAACGGCTCGTAGTCGGCCTTGATCCGGCCAACCGCGCCGCCTTCCTCGGCGTCCAGTTCCACACCGGAGACCAGCAGGTAGCGGACGCCGGCATCGACGAACGTGCGCTCACCGAAGGTATAGCGCGCACCGAGCAGCGCCTGGACGCCCGTGCCTGAACCGCTGAAGGACTTCTCGACGCCGCCGCTCTCGAAGTCGACATCGACCTCGGTCGCGTAGACGGCACCGAGACCCACGTAGGTCTTCGCGCTCGGCGAGCCGAACAGGTCGAAGTCGCGCAGCGCGTTCACCGCCACCGTCGTCGACGCATAGTTGCCGTCGCCCGCCGTGCCGGTCACGAGCGTGAAGTTCGGGTGGTCGACCGACTGGTACATGAACTCCGCCTCGACGCGCCACGCATCGCCGAAATGGCGGCCGATCGCGGCGCCGGTCAGGATGCCGGTGTCGAGCGGCAAGGTCGGCGAGATCACGCCGGCGACACCGGGGCGCGTGTAGTCGAGGCGCTGGTCGGACTGGGTGACGAAGCCGGCGGTGCCGGTGACGTACCACTGACGGTCCTCGGACGCCCGGGCGGCGTCGGCGCCGGCCAGCGCGATCAACACGAGGCCCGCGCCCGCGAGCAGTTTCCCTGCATGGATGTTCGACATGAGATCACTCCTTGTGGATGACGATGAGGACGCTGCATCGCAGTGTCTGGGGAGGGATGCTGAAGGCCCGGCCGTGAAGAGGATGTGAAGGCGCCGTCAACGCAGGGTCAATGCGCGAGGAGGTGGTCGGGGATGTCCGGGCAATCGTCGTGACTGCGTAGAGGGGGTGCCGGAACCATCGAGGCGGTCCCGTCGTCGGCGCGGACCCTCGCTCATATCACAGCCCGGCGGAGGGAAGCAGAGATGAACTTCAGAGTTTTCAGCATCATCGGCATCGTGTCGGGTCTCATCTTCGTCGGCGGATGCAGCATCCCTGAGGAGGCTGCGAAAGTGGTCGATCCCGGTCTGGCCGCGATCGACGAAGCCATCGGTAGCCTCGAGACGCAGTCGGCCGACTGGCAGCAGATCGTCGATCGTCTCGGCGACCGCTTGCCCGCGGAAGCCAAGGACATCGTCCGTCAGGTCGAGGAGGCCAGCCGTAACGTGGTCGCGACCGGTGGGGTGGAGGTGCGCTGCAACGTCGATTTCTTCGGACGCCGGTTGAAGGAGAGCCTGCAGCGGCTGCGAAACAGCATCGAGCCGTTCTACGACCTTCCACCGCGCCTGCCGGTGCTCTGCCAGATCTCGCCCGACGTCATCACGATGACGGCCGACCGGAGGCTCAACCTGCCCGCGGGCGGTACGGTGGTGCGGCTGTTCGGCTACAACCTCGATGTGCAGGACCGACGGATGCTGCTGGTGTCCACGACCGGGTCGCAGCAGCGTGACCTTACGGGCTGTCTCGATACGTCGACCACCTATCAGATGACGCTCAACCTCGGCACCAACGCCTGTCTGAGCGACATCCAGGCGGCCGGTGTCACATGGCGTCATGTGAAGCTCGAGGGCTTCTCCGAAGAGGCGCAGTCGCCGCGGGCTTTGCCGATCACCTACGCGCCGCCGCGGGTCTGCCGGAGCAGGACGGTCAACATCGAGCCCAGCACGGTGTCGTTGTCGGGCCTCTCCAACACGGATGGTGACAAGGACTTCTGGAACGACATCCGCTATCGGGTGTCGGCGGATCTTCTGCAGGAACCGCGAGCGGTCAAGGTGGCGATCGAGATGACGGCCGAGGAGTTGGGTGGCGACCGGACGAGGTTCCAAGGCGTGACCACACGGACCCTCAACCTTTCCTTGCCGGCGGACCATGTGGTCACGGCGATCGAGACGCCGCGCAGCGCCGCCAAGAGGAGGACGGTGGACACCCACACCAAGACCGACGTGGTGCCCGATACGGGCTTGGTGAACAGATGGACCGTCAGACTCAACGAGCACGGCGATGACGACCGTTTCATCGGTGTAGATGTGAAACTCAACAGGGTCACCGTACGGATCGCCGAGGATCCGGCAAGGGTCACCTGCACGCCTTGAGATAGCACAGAAGCGGCCGACAGTAGGGGGCGGCCACGCGGTGGGTGCCGCGTGATGCCGTCCCCTCGCTGCTGCTGTGCTGTATGCGGGACGGCTGCGTCCGGCTTGCCCGGCGCTCGCCATACGGTATCGTGGAGCGGTATGTCCGGACGTCCGAGCCGCCGTGCTGCGCTGACCGCGGCCATCTTCCTGATGGCGACCTCGGCCATCGGTCCCGGATTCATCACCCAGACCGCGACCTTCACCAGCAAGCTGGGCGCAGCGTTCGCCTTCGCCATCCTCGCGTCCATCCTCATCGACTTCGTCGTGCAGCTGAACATCTGGCGCGTGGTGACGCTGACCCGCATGCGGGCGTCCGACCTCGCCAACGCCGCGCTGCCGGGCGCGGGTCATCTGCTCGCCGTGTTGGTGGTCATCGGCGGCTTGTTCTTCAACATCGGCAACATCGGCGGTACGGGCCTCGGGCTGAACGCGCTCGCCGGGCTCGACCCGAAGTGGGGCGGGCTGCTGAGCGCCCTGTTCGCCATCACGCTCTTCTTGTCGCGCCGCGCAGGCGCCGCGTTCGACCGCTTGGTCATCGTCGCGGGCGTGGTCATGATCGCGTTGACCGTCCATGTCGCCTTCGTCTCCTCGCCGCCGGTCGGCGAGGCGCTGCGCCAGACCGTGTTCCCCGACAAGGTGGACTTCGCGACCATCACCACCATCGTCGGCGGGACGGTGGGCGGCTACATCACCTACGCGGGCGCGCACCGTCTGCTCGACAAAGGCATGACCGGCCCTGAGAACCTCGATGCGGTGAGCCGCGCCGCCCTGACCGGCATCGCCGTGACCGGCGTGATGCGTTTCGTGCTGTTCCTCGCCGTGCTCGGCGTGGTGGCCGCCGGTACGCAGATCGATCTCACGAGCGGCAGCGCCAACCCTGCGGCGCAGGCCTTCGAGGCGGCAGCGGGCGCCACCGGTCTGCGCATCTTCGGCGCGATCCTCTGGGCTGCTGCCATCACCAGCGTGGTCGGCGCCGCCTATACCTCGGTCTCGTTCTTGACCGTGTTCAAGGCGGACATGAGCGAGCGCGCCCGCGACATCGCGACGGTCGCGTTCATCGGCGTCTCGCTGCTCGCCTATCTCGTGATCAGCACCCCGCCGGCGAAGATGCTGGTGTTCGTCGGCGGCCTCAACGGCTTGATCCTGCCGATCGGGTTCTCCATCGTCCTGTACGCCGCATGGGCGCGGGCGGATCTCATGGGCGGCCACCGCTATCCGCGCTGGCTGCTGGGTCTCGGCGTGCTGGTCTGTGCGCTGACCTGGTACATGGGGTACAAATCGATCGGTCCGATCTTTGCGCTGCTCGGGGGGTGAGCATGAACTCGATCGATCTCAACAGCGACCTCGGCGAGAGCTACGGCGCATGGCGCATGGGCGATGACGCGGCGATGCTCGAGGTCGTCTCGAGCGCCAATGTCGCCTGCGGGTTCCACGCCGGCGATCCGATCGGCATCTTGCGCACCGTGAAGGCCGCCGCCGAGCGCGGCGTCGCGATCGGTGCGCATGTCTCCTATCCGGACCTCGCGGGCTTCGGGCGACGCGACATGGACATCGCGCCCGCCGATCTTACCGCCGACGTCGTCTACCAGATCGGAGCGCTCAAGGGTCTCGCCGCCGCCGCGGGTGCAAAGGTCCGTTATGTGAAGCCGCATGGTGCGCTCTACAACCGGATCGCCGTCGATGCAGTGCAGGGTGCGGCAGTCATCGCGGCGATCAAGGCCGTCGATCCGTCGCTCGTGCTGATGGGCCTCGCCGGTGCGCCGATCCTCGCTCAAGCGCGCGCGGCGGGACTCGGCGTCATCGCCGAGGCGTATGCCGACCGCGCGTACACACCGGCAGGGCATCTGGTGCCGCGCCGGGAGGCCGGCGCCGTGCTGCACGATGCATCGTCGATCGCGTCGCGCATGGCCCGTCTCGCCACCGACGGTGTCGTCGAGGCGATCGACGGTAGCGTCATCCCTATCGAAGCACAGTCCATCTGCGTGCACGGCGACAATCCGGGTGCGGTCGCCATCGCGCTCGAGGTCCGCCGTCGGCTGGAGGCCGAGGGCATCGGCATCGCGTCTTTCTTGTCGCCGCGCGGCGCCTGAACGCTCGGGTGACGATGCGCATCCTGCCCGTCAACCGATCGACGGTGCTGGTCGAACTGCCCGGTCTCGAGGAGGTCCTTGCGCTCCGGGACAGCCTGACGACCGAGCCGATCGACGGCATCGAGGAGTCGCTGCCGGCGGCGCGCACGCTGATGCTGCGTTTCGATCCCGCACGGCTGTCGGCCGATGCACTCGCGACGATCCTTCCGCGGCGCGACCTCGCCGCGCGTCGCGGGACGATCGGCGCTGCGCGGGCGAAACTGGTGGAGATCCCGATGCGCTACGACGGCGAGGATCTCGCAGAGGTCGCCGCGCTTGCGGGTCTCGAGGTCGATGAGGTCATCCGTCGTCATCAGCAGAGCGAGTTCATGGTGGCCTTCTGCGGTTTCGCGCCGGGCTTCGCCTATCTCATCGGTGGCGACCCTGCGTTGCAGGTGCCGCGTCGTCAGACGCCGCGTCCGCAAGTGCCCGCGGGGTCGGTCGCGCTCGGCGGCGTCTACTGCGGCGTGTATCCGCAAGCGACGCCGGGTGGTTGGCGCCTCATCGGCACGACGGACGCCAAGATGTGGGATGCCGACCGCGACCCGCCGGCACTGCTGACGCCCGGCACGCGGGTACGGTTCCGCGACGCGGCGATCGATGTTGCGGTGACTGCCGCCCCATCCTCGTCGCCGCTTCCGTCGGTGCGATCGTGGCCCCCCGAGGTCCCCGCATCGGATCCGCATCTCGAGGTCACGGCGATGATGCTGCCCGCGCTGCTGCAGGACCTCGGACGCCCGGGCCATGCCCATCTCGGCGTCGCACCGTCCGGCGCGGCGGACCGTGCGTCGCTGCAGGTCGCGAACCTCGCCGTCGGCAATCCACCCGGGGCCGCGTGTCTTGAGCTCGCGCTCGGTAGCGCGGCGTTCCGATGCGTTGGTGGAGGCTCCGACGGGATGGTGGTCGCGTTCGCCGGTGCGCCGGCGCCGATCAGTCTGCAGCGCGCCTCCGGTGAGATCCTCGAGGGTGTGTTCGGGCAGCCGATCGCGCTCGCGTCCGGCGACAGCGTGAAGATCGGGTACCCCGCGCGGGGTCTGCGCAGCTATCTCGCGGTACAGGGCGGGTTCGACGCGCGTCGGGTGCTCGGCAGCGCGTCGCGCGATTCTTTGGCCGCGCTCGGTCCTGCGCCGATCGTCAAAGGCGCCGCTCTGCGCGTGGCGTCGCCTGTTGCAGCCAGCCTCCATCCGGTGGCCGTCGACCCGACGTGCGCAGCCGCGACGCCGTCGCCGCTGCCGGCCTCCGGCGACACCGTGGTGCTGGATGTCACCCTCGGACCACGCACCGAGAGTTTCACGCCGGAGACCATCGCGCTGCTCGGCGGGCAGGACTGGAAGGTCACGCCGCAGTCGAGCCGGGTCGGCCTGCGTCTGCGCGGGGCTCAGCCATTGTCGCGACGCGAGGCGACGGAACTCCCGAGCGAGGGGGTGGTCCGCGGGGCGATCCAGGTGCCCCACGACGGCCAGCCCGTGCTGCTGCTCGCGGACCATCCTTTGACGGGCGGGTATCCGGTCATCGCCGTCGTGGCCGAGCACCACCTCGATCTTTCCGGTCAGATACCGCCCGGCGTGGCCCTGCGCTTCCGGGTGCTGACGGGCTAGTCCGCCTTCCGCACCGCCGGGTTCGCCAGCCACACAGAATCCGGGCAAAATGCGGTCCCCAGGTTCGCGCAAAGGATTGCCATGACCTTCCTGATGTTCCTCGCCGGTCTCGCGGCGCTGATCGCGGGTGCCGAACTGCTGGTGCGCGGCGCCTCGAAACTCGCCCTCTCATTCGGCATCTCCCCGCTGGTGGTGGGCCTCACCATCGTCGCCTTCGGTACGAGCTCGCCCGAAGTCGCGGTGTCGGTGGGCGCGGTGATGGACGGCCGCACCGACATCGCGCTCGGCAATGTCGTCGGCAGCAACATCTTCAACGTGCTGTTCATCCTCGGCCTTTCGGCGCTCATCACGCCGCTCGTGGTGCACATCCAGCTGATCCGCCAGGAAGGCCCGATCATGCTGGGCGTCTCGCTGTTGCTGCTCCTGCTCGCGCTCGACGGTCGGTTGGGCTTCACGGACGGTGTGATGCTCACCGCGCTGCTCGTCGCCTACACCGTGTTCCTCGTCGTCCAGTCGCGGGCCGAGACCAAGGCCGCCAACGACGAGTACGCCGCGGAGGTGAAGCCGGCGGTCGCGGGCGGGTGGGATGCCTCGCTGCCCGCGCAGCTGCTGCTGATCGCCGCGGGGCTGGGCCTGCTGGTCGCCGGCTCGGGTTGGTTGGTGGACGCCTCCATCGTCTTCGCCAAGGCCTTGGGCGTGAGCGATGTCGTCATCGGACTTACCATCGTCGCCGCGGGGACCTCCATGCCGGAGGTCGCGACCTCGGTGATGGCGGCGGTCAAGGGCGAGCGCGACATCGCGGTCGGCAATGTGGTCGGCAGCAACACCTTCAATATTTTGGGTTGCCTCGGCCTCTCCGGCATCGTCGCCGGATCGGCGGGGCTCGTCGTGCCGCCGTCGGTGCTCAACTTCGACATCTGGGTGATGCTCGCCGTGGCGCTCGCCTGTCTGCCGGTGTTCCTGACCGGGCGCGAGATCGCGCGTTGGGAGGGCGCCGTGTTCCTCGGCTACTACATCGCCTATGTGGCCTACCTCATCCTCGCCGCCCAAGCGCATGACGCCCTCGGGGCGTACTCGGCGGTGATGATGGGCTTCGTCATCCCGCTCACGGTCATCACCCTGGTGGTGGTGATGTTGAGGAGACCCGCATGAACCGCTCGTCCATCGCCCCTTCGGTCCTCGCAGCCCTCGTGGCTCTCACGTGGCTCCCGTCCGTCGCTGCTGCCGGTGAGATCTACGGCAAGATCACCTTCAACGGTGCTGCGGTGGGCGAGGGCGCGACCGTGGCTGCGCGCTGCGGTACGAAGTCCTACCCGGCGGTCAAGACCGATCGCACCGGAACCTACAACCTGGTGGTCGCCGAGACGGGCAAGTGCACGCTCACCGTGACGCATCAGGGCAAGACCGCGACCGTCGATGTCGCCTCCTACGAGGACGCCGCGCAGGCGGACATCGTGCTCGAACTCAAGGACGGGCAGCTCACGGCCCGACGCCGATGAAGGAGCCGGGCAAGGAGAAGGACCTCTGGGACAAGGCCGCGATCCTGCTCGCGCCGATCGGCGGACTGCTCACCGCCTTCGCGGTGGCCTTCGTCGGCATGAAAGGGTCGCAGCTGTTGGAGCGCCGCCAGTCGCTCGACACCAACGCGCGCCTGTATTCGGAGCTCATGAGCCGCCGCGAGGAGGCCGAGGCGAGCCTGCGCAAGGACATGTTCCAGTCGATCATCTCGAGCTTCCTGACGCCGACAACGGACGGTCTGTCGGCGAAGGTGCTGAATCTGGAGCTCCTCGCCTACAACTTCCACGACTCGCTCAACCTCAAGCCGCTGTTCCTCGAGGTGCAGCGGCAGCTGCGCCGCTCGACGGATCCCGACAAGGCCGACTACCTCGCCCGCCTCAACCGCGTCGCGCGCGAGATCTCGGCGAAGCAGCTGTTCGCGCTCGAAGGCAAGGGGCAGAGTTTCCGGCGCACCGCGGACCTCGAGGCGCTCGCCGCGGCGGGTGCCGCGGGCCTGCAGCTCGACCCCGAGACCTTGACCGTCGACGGGCAGACCTTCCAGGTGGCGCTGCGCGTGCTCAAGGTCGACGCGGAGCAGCAGCAGCTATCGGTGCGCATGCGGGTGACGGCGGACGACGGCAGCGCGGCGCTGCCCGATTCGCGTGCGCAGTTCACGGTCGGGTTCTACGACTTCCCGGTGATCGACAACACGCGCCTGCCGACCGGGGTGCGCTGCGCCTCGACGCTCGCCAACTTCTCGACGATGTCCGCGGATGTCGTGACGGTCTGTTTCCCCGGCGAGTACGCCAGCCTCAAGGACCGCCCGTACTACGACGAGGTCATCCAGAAGCTGCGCGAGGCCAACGAGCAGGAGCGTGCGGCGCTTTGAAAAAATGAGCCGGAAAGCGGTATAACGGTCGCCCGTCGATCCCCGAGCGGAGTCCGTTCTCATGCGCCTGCTGTCCAGCCTCGCCGCCCTCGTCCTCGTCGTCTCCTCCGCCGTCGCTGTGCCGCCCGCACGGGCCGCCGCACCGGCTGCCACCCCGGACATCCCCTTCGAGCGCTTCCGCCTCGACAACGGGCTGACGGTGGTCGTGCACACCGACCGCAAGGCGCCGATCGTCGCCGTCAATGTCTGGTACCACGTCGGCGGCAAGGACGAACCCGCCGACCGGCAAGAGTTCGCGCATTGGTTCGAGCACCTGATGTTCCAAGGGTCCGAGAACTACCGCGACGAGTTCTTCAAGCCCTTCGAGGAGGTGGGCGCCACCGACCAGAACGGCACCACCAGCGCCGATCGGACCAACTATTTCCAGAACGTGCCGACCACCGCGCTCGACCGTGCGCTGTGGATGGAGTCCGACCGCATGGGCCATCTGCTCGGCGCGCTCGACCAGAAGGTGCTCGACGAGCAGCGAGGCGTGGTGCGCAACGAGAAGCGCCAACGCGAGAACCAGCCGTACGGCAAGATCTGGGACCGTCTGCGCGAGGCGAGCTTCCCGCAGGGGCATCCCTATCACGCGCCGGATATCGCGGCGGACAAGCTGCTCGAGGGCGCGACGCTCGAGGAGGCGAAGGATTGGTTCCGGCGGTACTACGGCGCGGCCAACGCCACGCTGGTGCTCGCCGGCGACATCGATGTCGCCACCGCCCGCGAGAAGGCCCAGAAGTACTTCGGGCACATCGCTCCCGGGCGCCCGCTGACCCGTCATCAGATGGATATCGCCGCCCGTACTGATTCGCGTCGCGATGTCATGTACGACCGTGTACCGCAGTCGATGATCATCCGTTCCTGGAACGTGCCGCCGATCACCCACGCGGACAGCCCGATCCTGTACCTCGTTTCGCAGGTGCTCGGCGGCAGCGCAGCCTCGCGGCTCGACGCCCGGCTCGTGCACCGCGACCAGTCGGCGGACAGTGTGGGGACCTTCAACGAGGCGATGGAGATCGCCGGCCTGTTCGTGGTGCAGGTGATGGTCAAGGCGGGTCAGGACCCCGCGGCCGTCGAGAAGGCCATGGAGGAAGAGCTCGCGCGCCTGTTGCAGCAGGGCCCGACCAAGCAGGAACTCGATCGTGCTCGCACCGCGTTGCGGGCTGGGTTCGTGCGCGGCATCGAGCGCATCGGAGGCTTCGGCGGCAAGTCCGATGTGCTCGCCGAGTGCCAGGTGTTCCACGGCGACCCGGGGTGCTTCCGCAAGGCGTTTGCCGCCATCGATGCGGCGACCCCCGCGCAGGTGCGCGATGTCGCGCGGCGGTGGTTGGGGCAGGGCGATTACACGCTGACCGTGCTGCCGTTCGGTGCGTTGCGCAATGCGCCCACGAGCGCCGTCGACCGCAGCCTCGGTGTGCCGAAGGTCGCCGCTTTCCCGGACCTCTCCTTCCCCGCGCTCGAGCGTTTCACGCTCTCGAACGGCGTGCCGGTGGTGCTGGCGCGTCGGCCGGAGGTGCCGGTGGTGCAGGTGCAGGCGATGTTCGACGCCGGCTTCGCCGCTGACGCGGGGAGCAAAACCGGCACTGCGGCGTTCGCGATGGCGATGATGGGCGAGGGCGCGGGTCCCTACGGTGCGCTCGACTTCGCCGCCCGCGCCGAGGACCTCGGTGCGACGGTCGACGCCAGCGCCGCGCTCGACGCCTCCACCGCCACCTTGTCCGCGCTCAATGACCGGCTCGATCCGTCGTTGGCGCTGTTCGCGACCATGCTGCGCGAGCCGCGGCTGGACGCGGCGGAGATCGAGCGCGTGCGCAAACAATGGTTGTCGCGCATCGCCCGCGAGAAGTCGCAGCCGAACAGCATCGCGCAGCGCCTGCTGCCGCCGCTGATGTACGGTACCGGGCATCCCTATGGCATCCCCTTCACCGGCTCGGGCACCGAGGCTTCGGTGCGGTCGCTGACGCGGACCGATCTCACGGGCCATCTGGCGGCTTGGGTCCGGCCGGACAACATGCGTCTCGTGGTGGTCGGTGATACGACGCCGGAGGCGATCCGTCCCTTGCTCGAGAAGCATCTCGGCAGCTGGCGAGCCACGAGCGCTGCGCGCGGCACCAAGACCGTGCCCGAGGTAGCGCTGCCCGCGCGGCCGCGCGTGTTCCTCGTCGACCGCCCCGACGCGGAGCAGGCGTTCATCCTCGCCGGCCACCCGATCCCGTCCTCGCGCTCGCCGCAGGCGCTGGAGACCGACAGCGCGATCACGGTTATCGGCGGCCTCTTCTCGTCGCGGCTCAACATGAACCTGCGCGAGGACAAGGGCTGGTCCTACGGTTCCTACGCGCTCAGCAACCCGGCCCGGTACCAGCGGCCGATGCTCGTCTTCGCGCCGGTCCAGACCGACCGCGCGGTCGATTCCCTCAAGGAATTGAAGCGCGAGTTCGAGGAGTATGTCTCCACCCGTCCGGCCACCGCGGCCGAGGTCTCCAACGTCATCGCGAACGATGTCCGCGGCCTGCCCGGTTCGTTCGAGACCGCGGCGGCGGTGCGTTCGGCGGTCGGCGGCATCCTGCTCTATGACCGTCCGGACGACTGGGTGCGCACCCTCAAGGCGCGCACCGAGGCGCAGTCCGTCGACTCGATCAACGCCGCCGCACGCGCGGTCATCCGGCCCTCGGCGATGACCTGGGTGGTGGTCGGTGACCTCGCCAAGATCGAGCAGGGCATCCGAGCGCTCGGCCTCGGTGAGGTGCAGGTGGTCGACCTCGACGGCAAGCCGGTGCGATGAGAGGCGCAGCCATGACGACCGAACGCGTTCATCCCCGGGCAGGTTGCCTGGTCGCGTGCCTCGTCGCGCTGTCGTCCGTCGGTGCATCGCTGCAGGCAGGGTCTGTCGCGGGGCCGACGCCCATCGAGGCGCTCGACCTCTACCGTCTCGAGCAGCCGGTCGACCCGCAGCTCTCGCCCGACGGCCGCATGGTCGCCGTGCTGCGCCAGACCCGCGACATCAACACCGATCGCGTCAACCACGAGATCTGGCTGGTCGGCGTCGTCGACGGCGCGCGGCGCATGCTGGTCGGCCCAGACCGTTCGCCGGGTGGTGCGCGCTGGTCGCCCGACGGCTCGCGGCTCGCGTTCATCGGCCGGGAGGGCGGCAAGCCGCAGGTGCTGGTGGTCGACATCGCCGACGGCCGCGTCCGCACCGTCACCGATTCGCCGCAGCCGCCGCGATCGTTGTCGTGGTCGCCCGATGGCCGCAGCATCGCCTATGTCGCGCTGGTCGAGCAGCAGCCAGAGCCGTTCTATTCTTTGCCTGACAAACCGGCCACCGCGCAGTGGGCACCGCCGGCGCGCGTGGTGCAGACCTATCCGTACCGGACGGATTCGCAGGGTTGGCTGACGCCGGGCGAGACCCAGGTCTTCGTGGTGGGTGTCGACGGCGGCGCTGCGCGGCAGATCAGCCGCGGCGTCGGCGACTGGGGCGCGCGCGACGAGGCGCCGGCCTGGCTCCCCGAAGGTTCGGCGGTCATCGTATCGGGCGACACCGATCCTGCGGCCCGACGCCGCGCCAACCAGTCCGACCTGTGGCTGTGGCCGCTCGCCGAGGGCGCTGCGCCGCGTCAGCTGACGCGCGACGACGGCAGCGAACAGAGCCCGGTGGTCAGCCCGGACGGTACGCGCGTGGCGTATGTCGGCTGGCGTTCGCGCCGCAACTCCTACCAGCGCAACGACATCTTCGTGATGCCCTTGCCGCCGGCCGCGGGTCCTTCCGCGGCATCGGGGCCGTCGGCTGCGGCGCGCAACCTGACGCAGACGCTCGACCGCAACACCGAGCAGCCGCGTTGGCGCGAAGACGGCGCCGGTCTGCATTTCCTCTACCAGGACCAGGGCGTGAACCGCGTCGGCTTCGTCGATGCGGGCAGCGTCGCGAAACCGCAGGCCCGCGTCGCCGAGGTCGGCAACACGCGGCTCCTGTTGCCGAGTTCGGGCGGCGGGTCGTATTCCGCGGCGCGCGGTGTCTTCGCGTACCCGAGCGTGGAGGCCGACCGGCCCGCAGCGCTGGCGGTGGACGATGGGCGCGGGGAGCGGATCCTTTGGGACCTCAACGCCGCGTGGCGCGAGACCCGTGACATCGGTCGGCTCGAGGAGATCTGGGTGAAGTCGAGCGCGGACCGGCGTCCCGTCCACGCCTGGATCCTCTATCCACCCGGTTTCGACGCGAAGCGGAAGTACCCGCTCGCGCTCGACATCCATGGCGGCCCGCACATCGACTACGGGCCGATGTTCTCGATCACGCATCACCTCTACGCGGCGGCGGGGTATGTGGTGCTCTTCACCAACCCGCGCGGTTCGATCGGCTACGGCGAGGCCTTCGCGAGCCTCATCAACCGCGCCTATCCGGGCAAGGACCATGACGACCTGATGAGCTCGGTGGATGCGGTGCTCGCGCGCGGCTTCATCGATCCGGCGCGTCTCTACATCGGCGGCGGCTCGGGCGGCGGCGTGCTGTCGTCCTGGGCCATCGGCAAGACCGATCGCTTCGCGGCGGCGTCGGTGAAGCGGCCGGTGATCAACTGGGCCTCCACGGCGCTCACCACCGACATCGGCGCGGCCATGGGGACATCGTGGTTCGACCGTCTGCCGTGGGAGGAGCCGGAGAAGTACTGGGCGCGTTCGCCGTTGTCCTTGGTCGGCAATGTCCGCACGCCGACGATCATCATCACGGGCGAGCAGGACTGGCGCACGCCGATGAGCGATTCCGAGCAGTACTTCCAGGCGCTGCAGCTGCAAGGTGTCGAGAGCGCGCTGATGCGCCTGCCGGAGGCCAGTCATGGCTTCGGACGGCCGAGCCAGTGGCTCGCCGCCATCCTCGGCACCATAGGCTGGTACGACCGGCATGTGAAGCCTGGAGTGGCGCCCGCGCGCCGGCCGGACTGATCTTGGGCCATGACCGAGCCTGTCCGACAACTCAGCATCCGGTTGGTGCGCTTCAGCGAGAACGCCATCCTGCTCGTCATCGGGCTGGCCACCCTGTACGCGGCGGGCCTTGAGATCCTGCGCCTCGTCGAGACGCGCAAGGTCGAGCTCGGCGACCTGTTCCTGCTCTTCATCTATGCCGAGGTCATCGGCATGGTCGGCGCCTTCTACAAGAGCCACCGCATCCCGGTGACGCTGCCCATCATCATCGCCATGACCGCGCTCTGCCGCATGATCATCCTGCAGAGCAAGGACATCGACCCGATCAACATCCTCTTCGAGGCGGGCGGCATCCTGATCCTCGCCATCGCCGCGCTGGTGATGAGCTGGAAGGACAAGCTCAGCCTCGAGAAGCTGCGCCTGCGCGGCGGCGAGGACGACCGCGGCGAGTGACCGTCGCCGCGGCCGGTCGCGGTCTGCCGCGGATCCGTCAGGGCTTGAGCAGCGCCCGCGCCGAGACGCTCACCGCCACCTCGGTCTCGCCCGGTTCCGCGGACGGCGGCGGCGCGGCGTCCGCTGATGCCATCGCCATCTCCGCACGCATCGCGCGGTACACCGGTACCACCGGCATGTCGCCGCCCAGGTTCACATCGACGAGGTCATAGCCGGATTTGCCGAGGGTGCGCGCGACCAGCGCGGCTTTGGCCTTGAGCGAACCCAGCGCCTTGACCATCAGCTCGTCGCGGACGCTCTCGGCCTTCTCGGTGGACAAAGAATACGACAGCCCGCTCATCGCGAAGCCGCTCGACTGCAGCTGGCCTGCGAGATCGAGCACGGCGGCGGAGTTCTTGGACTCGAGCTGCAGGGTCTGCTGGCCCTGCCAGAGCCGCAGGTTGCGTTCGAGCCGCTGTTCGTAGACCTGGTAGCCGCCGGTGGTGACCTTCACGCCTGCGACCTTCTTCGCGGTGGCGAGCGCTTTCTCCATGGCGGTGTTGATGTCGGCCTGCACCTTGCGCGGGTCGGCGTTGCGCGACTCGATGCGCAGCACCGCCGTCAGCGTGTCCTGCGGCAGCGACATGCGCTCGGTGGCGCTGAAGTTGAGCAGCGTGTGTCCGGTGGGTGGCAGCTGCAATCCGCCATCCGCGCGCGCGGAAGGCACCATCACGGCCAGCATGATGGTGGACGAGGCGAGAACGATGACGGACAGGGCATTGGCGATGCGCATATCGGAGCTCCTGAGGGATCTGCGAGGGGACGGCTGACGGATCAGGGCGTCTTGACCACGGCGCCGCCCTTCACCACGGTATCCACGCGCTCGAGCAGCGTGATATCGGTGAGCGGATCGCCGCGCACGGCGATCAGATCGCCGTAGCGTCCGGGCGCGAGCGCGCCGACGCGGTCTTCCCAGCCCATGTAGCGGGCGGCGACGCCGGTGGCGGCGCGGATCGCCTGCATCGGCGTCATGCCGCGCTCGACCATGATCCGGAACTGGCGCGCGTTGAGTCCGTGCGGGAAGACGCCCGCATCGGTCGCGTAGACGATGGGCACGCCGAGCTGCACAGCGCGCGTGAAGGCCTGGCGCTGCAGCTCGGTGGTGTCGATGTTCTTCTGCAGGAATTCGGCGGGCCAGCCTTGGCGGCGGCCCTCGGTATCGATGTAGTCGCCGTTGTAGACGTCCATCGCGAGCGCGACGCCGCGCTCGCGGGCGAGCAGCAGGCCCTCCTCGTCGATGATGGACGCGTGCTCGATGGTGTCCGCGCCCGCGAGGATGGCTTCCTTGACCGAGCGTGCGCCGTGCGCATGCGCTGCGAGCCGCTTGCCGCGGGCCTTGGCTTCGCGCGCGACGGCCGCGATCTCGGCGGGGTTCATCTCCGGCGACCCCGGTACGCCGCCCGGCGAGAGCACCGCACCGGAGGCGATGATCTTGAGCACATCCGCGCCGTCGTCGAGGAAAGCTCGGGCCTTGGCGGCGAACTCGTCGGGCCCCTTCGCCACGCCGCGCCGCAGCCGGGCGAGCGGCGTACGCGCCTCGGCACGGGGGAAGCCGGGCAGCAGCATGTCGCCGCCGCCGCCCGAGATGGTGAGATAGCCGATCGACACCTGCATGCGCGGCCCGGGCGTGCGGCCCGCGTCGATCTCGTCGCGCAGTTCCCGGTCCAACCCGCCGACATAGCCGCCGACATCGCGCACCGTGGTGAAGCCGGCTGCGAGCGTCGCGCGCGCGTTGGCGCGTGCGAAGGTCATGTGTTCGTCGGGACTGCGCCGCGGATAGATGCGGAAATCGGCGGTGTTCTCGGGGATGTCCGTGAGGTGCGTATGCAGGTCGAGGAGGCCGGGCAGGCAGGTGTGCGTTGTCAGGTCGAGGTACGGCACCCCTGGCGTCGTCGCCGATGCGGATGGGGAGGCGGTCGATGTCGTGGCCAACGGCTCGACGGCGACGATGCGTCCGCGCTCGATGCGCACGCGCTGCCGTTCGCGCGCCGTATCGCCGAGCCCGTCGACCAGCCGGCCGCAATCGACCACCAACGACGCGCTGTCGGGCGGCGAGGGCGGGGCGAAGAGCGTGTGCACGATGCGATGCCAGTGGTCGAGCCCCTCGTAGAACGAATGCACCGGGATGCGCTCGTCGAGTCCGTGGGCGAACTGGTCGCCGGCACGGATGAAGGTCTCGCTGATGCCGTAGGTGGGGATCCCCGCGGCGCGATAGAACAGGCCGTCGGTGGCACCCGATTCCTGGATGGGGACGATAGGGATACCCGGATGGCGCGCGTGCACCGCGTCCGTGACGGCCTGCAGCACATCGTCGCGCAGCGGTGAGGCGTCGCTGTAGCGCGGCTCGTCCATCACCTCGACCTCGATGCGCTCGCCCACCACCTTCTGCAGCTCGTCGCGGATCGCCTGCGGCGTGACGCCCGGGAAGATGCGGCAGTTGACCGTGGCGGTCGCTTGCTGCGGCAGCGCGTTCTCGGCATGGCCCGCGCGCAGCATCGTCGCGACGCAGGTGGTCCGCGTGGCACCGACATAAGACGGGTGCTTCCAGAGTTCATCCGCGGCAGCGGCGTCACGCGGGTCGGCCGCGAAGGCGCGCATCGCATCACCGAGCGGACCTGCGGTGGTCGCGCCCATCGCCTTGAAGTATCGCAGGGTCGTCTCGGACCACTGCACCGGGAAACGGTAGGCCTGCACCGTCTTCAGCGCGTCAGCGAGCTCGTAGATGGCGTTGTCGGCGCGCGGCTGTGAGCTGTGGCCGCCGGGGTTGTAGGCGCTCAGCTTGTAGCTCGCGTAGGTCTTCTCGGCGGTCTGGATGTTGTACGAAAGCGCCTTGCCGTCCTTGTCGAGCGTGCCGCCGCCGGCGTCGGTGTTGAGGGCGTACTCGGCGTCGACCCAGTCGCGGTGCTCGTCGATGAGCTTGCGCGTGGTGGCACCGGTCGTCTCCTCGTCGCCGCTCAGCACCATGACGAGATCGCGCGTCGGCACGAAGCCTTCCTGTTTCAGGCGCAGGAAGAGCGCCACCAGCGAGGCGACGCCGTTCTTCACATCGAGCGTGCCGCGGCCGTAGAAGAAACCGTTCGCCTCCTCGAGCTTGAACGGGTCGCGCTTCCAGTGCTCCTTGAGCGCCGGCACCACATCGAGGTGCGAGAGCAGCAGGACCGGCTTGCGCGCGGGCGTGCCGGCCGGCGGCCGGCCGCGGTAGCGCACCACGAGATAGGCCGTCTCATCGAGGCGGCCGAGCAGCATGTCCTGCTCGGCGAAGCCCGCCGCACGCAGTTCACCGGCCAGGTACTCGGCGAGCTGCGGGGTCTCGTAGCCCGGTGCAATGCTCTTGAAGGCGATGACGCGCTCGAAGATCTCGCGCGCCTTGGCCTGCAGCGGCGTCAGCGCGGGCACTGCGGTCGGCGCCGGTGCGGCCGCGGAGACAGCCTCCGGTGGGGCTGCCGACGCCGCTGTCGCGCCCGTCGCCCACGCGGCGACGAGCGCGATCAGCGTTGCAGCGAGCCGCCCGCCGCGACGGGCCTCACATCCGGTGCAGCGCACAGATCTTGTTGCCGTCGGGATCGCGGAGGTAGGCGAGGTAGAGCTTCATGCCCTTGCCTTCGCGCACGCCCGGCGGGTCCTCGATGGCGGTGCCGCCAGCGGCGAGCCCGGCCGCGTGCCAGGCCTGCACCTGCTCGGGCGAGGTCGCGGCGAAGCCGAGCGTGCTGCCGTTGGAGGCGGTGGCGGGCTTGCCGTCGATCGCCAGCGACACCGAGAAGAGCCCGGTCGGCGAGCGGTAGAAGATGCGATGCCCGTCGACCACCGCAGGCTTGATGCCCAGCGTGCCGAGCAGCGCGTCGTAGAAGCGCTTGGCGCGCTCGAGGTCGTTGGTGCCGATCATGACGTGCGAGAACATGGGCGAGGGCTCCTTGGGTGACAGGAGTCCAGTACAACGGCATCCCCGCGCAGGGTCAATAGGTCGAGGTCAGGTGGAACGCGGGGTGGTGCGCGATCCGGGGGCGAGCCGCGTGCGGCGGCCGCGCCTCGGCTGCGGCAACCAATCGGCGTCGGCGACCCCTGCGGCGAATGGATCGCAGACCTTGATGCCCGCCAGCACCTGGCCATGCTGCAAGTCCTCGCTGAGCAGCAGATCGCAGTCCTCCGCTGACGCCGATGCGACCACCAACGCATCCCACCACGATAGGCGGTGGCGTGACTCCAGCGATCGCGCGAGTTTGAGCGTGTCTGCGGTCTGCGGATGCGGTCGCCACGCCAGCATCATCTCGACGTCGGCCCAGGCCTCTTCACGCGACATCGGACGGGCGAGCTTGCGGGTGACGTTGACGTAGTACTCGTTCACGACCTGCAGGCTGGTGCGGCCTTGCGCCGTCTGCCAGAGCTTGTCCAGCCAGTCGCAGGCGATGCGGTGCTTGCGCGCGTCGCGGGTGTCGCGCGCGTAGAGCCAGATGTTGGTGTCAACGAAGACCGGACCGGTCATGCAGCGTGTCCCGACCGGGATAGGCGTCCCCGGGCAGCGAAAGCGGACGGGCGGTGCGCTCGCGGAAATGTCGGTAGGCCGCGGCGTAGTTCTGATCCGCGCGCATGCGCTCGGACAACATGTCAGCGACGATGCGTGACACGCTCATGCCGTTCGACACCGCATGGACGCGCACCCATTCGGCGGTCGCATCGTCGAGCTTGATCGTGATGTTCTTCACGGAGGACATCATAGCACAAATCCAGTGCTAACAGATCGTTCAGGCAGCGGTCGGGTGCCTGTCCGGCGCCGGGTTATCCTCTCCGTCGCTGCGCTGGCTTTACCCGCAGCAAGCCTGACGGAGTCCCGATGTCCTACCCGCACCTGCTCTCGCCCATCACGCTCTCGGGTGTGACCTTGCCCAACCGTGTGCTCATGGGTTCCATGCACACCGGCCTCGAGGACAAGGTCGCGCATTTCCCGCGGCTCGCCGCGTACTTCGCGGAGCGAGCGCGCGGCGGTGTCGGGCTGATGGTGACCGGCGGTTTCGCGCCCAACATCGAAGGCTGGCTGTCGCCCTTCGGATCGCGGCTCGCCACGGGCCGCGCCGCCCGCGAGCACCGCGTCATCACCGACGCCGTGCACCGCGAGGGCGGCCGCATCGCGCTGCAGATCCTGCACTCGGGGCGCTACGGCTACCAGCCGTTCTCGGTCGCGCCGTCGCGCATACGCTCGCCCATCACGCCGTTCACGCCGCGCGCGCTCAGCGCTTCGGGCGTCGAGCGGCAGATCCGCGCATTCGTGCGCTGCGCGACGCTCGCGCGCGAGGCTGGCTACGACGGCGTGGAGGTGATGGGCTCCGAGGGCTACTTCATCAACCAGTTCCTGGTCACGCACACCAACAAGCGCGACGACCGCTGGGGCGGTGCCTATGCGCAGCGCATGCAGCTGCCGGTCGAGATCGTCTCGCGGGTGCGCGAGGCCGTGGGCAAGGACTTCATCCTCATCTACCGCATCTCGCTCATCGACCTCGTGCCGGACGGGCAGGACTGGTCCGAGGTGGCGCAGCTCGCGCGCGCCATCGAGGCCGCCGGCGCTTCGATGCTGAACTCCGGCATCGGTTGGCATGAGGCGCGCATCCCGACCATCGCGACCTCGGTGCCGCGAGCGGCGTTCACCTGGCTCGCGCGCAAGCTCAAGGGCGAGGTGTCGCTGCCGGTCTGCGCCAGCAACCGCATCAACACGCCCGAGGTGGCGGAGGCGGTGCTCGCCGCGGGCGACGCCGACTTCGTGTCGATGGCGCGGCCGCTGCTCGCCGATCCCGAGTTCGTGCGCAAGGCGGCGGCCGGACGCGCGGCGAGCATCAACACCTGCATCGCCTGCAACCAGGCCTGCCTCGACCACACCTTCTCGCAGGAGCTCGCTTCCTGCCTCGTGAACCCGCGCGCCTGCCATGAGACCGAGATCGTCATCCGTCCGGCCGGTGCACCGAAACGCGTCGCCGTGGTGGGTGCAGGTCCCGCCGGGCTCGCGGCCGCGACCACGCTCGCCGAACGCGGCCATGCCGTCACCCTGTTCGAGGCCTCAGGCGCGATCGGCGGCCAGTTCAACCTCGCCAAGCGCATCCCGGGCAAGGAAGAGTTCAACGAGACGCTGCGCTACTTCGGCGAGCGTCTGCGCGAGACCGGTGTGACGCTGCGGCTCGGCGTCGCGGCGACGGCCGAGCTGCTGCGCGCCGAGGGCTTCGAGGATGTCGTGCTCGCGACCGGCGTCACGCCGCGCGACCCGCGCATCCCCGGACAGGACCATCCGATGGTGATGGGCTACATCGATGCGCTCACCGGCGCACGCGCCGTGGGGAGACGCGTCGCGATCATCGGCGCGGGCGGCATCGGTTTCGATGTCGCGGAGTTCCTGTCGCACGACGGTCCGTCGACCGCGCTCGACCGCGATGCGTGGCGACGCGAGTGGGGTGTCGGTGATCCGTCGGACGCGCGCGGCGGCGTGTCGGGCGTGCGGGCGCAGCCTTCACCGCCCGCCCGCGAGGTGTTCCTGCTGCAGCGCAAGGTGGGGAAGCCCGGCGCGGGTCTCGGCAAGACCACCGGCTGGATCCACCGCACAGCGCTCAAGATGAAGAAGGTGCAGATGATCGCGGGCGCCCGCTACGACCTGATCGACGATGCCGGGCTCCATGTCACCATCGGCGACGAGCGCCGCACGCTCGCCGTCGACTCGGTGGTGCTCTGCACCGGTCAGGAGCCGCGCCGCGACCTGCTCGCGCCGCTGCAGGCCGCGGGCCTGCGGGCGCATCTCGTCGGCGGCGCCGATGTCGCGGCCGAGCTCGACGCCAAGCGCGCCATCCGCGACGCGACGCTGCTGGCGACGCGTCTCTAGCCGGGCCGTCGGCGCTCCGCGCCGGCGGCGGGCTAGCGCCTGCGCGGCAGCGTCACCGCGTGCATCGCCACCGTCGCGGCCAGCGCCGCGCCGAAGGCCGCGGCGACCGGCCAGCGCGGCAGCGCCAGCGTCAGCACGCCGCAGAACACCGCGACCGACCACATGCCGCGATGGGTGCCGCGCAGGAAATCGACCGCAGCGCCCGCGCCCTGCCGCGCGTGGTTGAACACGGCTGCGGTGCCGCCCACGACCGGGAACAGCGATGCATGGCCGCTCGCCTCCGGCCCGAAGTCCGCGGCCACGCCGCTCGTGAACAGCACCAAGGCGGCGCCGGCCAGCATCCGCGCCGCGAGTTCGCCATGGGCGGGGGCGTTCGAGGTCGCGGTCGCCGCATCGGTCCGCGGCAGAGCGTCGGCGCCCATCGCGCGCGGTGCGAGCAGGAGCGCCGCGAGCGCGACCGCTGCCGCCGCGGTCAGCGTCTGCGGCAGCACACCGAGCCACGCCACCAGCACCAGCCAGCAGCCCGTGCAGACGAGCGCGGTGACCGGCCAGGAGAGGCGCGGCGCGAGACGCGCGTAGAGCACGAAGAACCCCATGGTGGCGGCCACGGCGGCCAGCGCGCGCTCCGCGGCCGCTGCGCCGAAAGACACCCCGTTCTCGAGCGTCAGGATGAGGAGGATCGGACCCGCGACGATCGGGAAGCTGCCTAGCCAACCGGCGACCCGTTGGCCCCAGCGACGCCCCGCGAGCGTCACCACCGCGAGCAAGGCGGGGACCAGCAGCAGTTTGAGCGCGAGCATCAGGCGCCGCCGGCGCTCACGGCAGCGGCCTCGGCAGCGCGCCCTCGAGCCGCAGCAGTGCCTGCTTGCGCGACAGCCCGGCGGCGAACCCGGTCAGCGAGCCGTCGCCGCCGATCACGCGGTGGCAGGGGATCACGATGACGAGGCGGTTGCGTGCGTTGGCGGCGCCGACCGCGCGCGCGGCGCCGGTGCGGCCGATCGCGGTCGCTTGCTCGCCGTAGGAGCGCGTCTCGCCGTAGGGGATGCGGCGCAGCGCCTCCCAGGCGTCGAGCTGGAACGGCGTGCCCTGCGGCCGCAGGGGCAGGTCGAACGCACGGCGACGACCGGCGAAGTATCCGGCCAGCTGTGCGGCCGTCGCCCGCAGCAACGGCGACGATGGGCGCGCCGTCCAGTCGGATGCGGGCCGCGGTGGACGGCGACCGGCGCCGAACTCGAGCGCCACCAAGGCCTCGGCGTCGGCGGCGGCGAGCAGCGGCCCGAGCGGCGTCTCGAGATGGGTGTAGAAGATCTGACCGGTGTCGGTGGCGTCTTTAGGCATGAGTTCACCTGTCGACGAGTCTGACCTGCAGTTCGCGGCGACGATAGTCGAGGATCACCGTATCGAGCACCCCGATCACGTCCATGCCGAGCAGCATGGCGGGTTCGTCGCGCAGTTGCCAGCGTTGGAAGATGTGCAGGTCGACGAAGTTGATCCGCGCCCGGCGCACCATGATCTTTTCCAATTGGATGGCCGGCGCGGCCATGCTGCGTCCTTCCTGCAGATCGCCGGTGACGCCGATCACGCCTTCCTCCCGCGCATCGACCTCGCGCCGCTTCGCCAGCAACGCGTCGCGCAAGGCGAGGTTGCCGATGGTGGATTGGGCGCCGGTGTCGATGACGGCCTTGACGCGCACGCCGCCGACCATCGCCTCGACCCAGGGGACATGCTGGTCCAGCAGCTTGATCCGCAGCGTCGTGAATCCGGGAGGTGCACGCTCGCCGTTGGAGCGCGTGATCTCGATGCGATCCCGGCGGAAGTCGGCGAGGATACGCCGATCGCGCAGCGCGGTGGTGGCGAGCACGCCGTCAGCGCCGCCGAAAGCGTCGTCCACCACGACCATCGTCTGACGCTCCGCGAGCAGGTCACCGATCTCGACCTGACCGACCCGCACCGTCGGCACCCGCGCGGACCCCGTGGTCCCGCGCAGCAACACCATCCGATCGAGATCCGGCTGGATCCCGAGCTTGGTGAGCGCGGCAGGCGTGAGCGCGGACCGGCTCGCACCGGTGTCGAGCACGAGCCGCAGCGGTCCCTTTCCGTCGATGGTCACGGGCGCCCAGATGCGGCCGATGCGGTCGCGCAGGGTGGGCGCGACATACCGCGGCTCGGGCGCCGTCACCTTCACCTCTTCGCGCTTCACCTCCTCGAGCGGCGCGCTCGGTGCGACGGATGTCGGCGGCGCGATGGGAGGGGTCTGCTGTGCGACCAGCACGGTCGAGACCGCCGCGATCGCCAGCACGGCGATCGCTGGACGCGCGTGGCGCGCTGCCCGATAGTGCGGCGCAGGGCGTCCTCGCTGCGGGGGCGCGGGAGAGGTGGATGATGCGTCGGCTGAAGCGTGCGGCGTCATGGATCGGCGTGTCGTTGCTGGTGGTGGTCGTGGCGGGCATCGTCTGGCTGCGGCCGACCTGGTTGCCCACCTTCGATGCCGCGGCCTACCGCGGTCTCGGTGACCGTTACGATGTGCGCATCTTACGCGACGATTTCGGCGTCCCGCACATCTATGGACGGCGTGACGAGGATGTCGCCTTCGGGCTCGCGTACGCGCATGCCGAGGACGACTTCGCGACGCTGCAGCAGAGCCTGATGACGAGCCGCGGCCGGCTCGGTCGGGTCGACAACCAGACACCGCGACTGATCAACGCGCTGGCCGGTGCGGTCGGTCTTCCGGCGCCGATGGCGGTGGAGGGCGCCGATCCCGCGGTGTCCGACTATCTCGTCGCGTTGCTGCGGGTGCGCGAACGGGTGCAGGAGGGTCTGCCGCGTGCTCTCGACGCCGGACAGGTCGCGCCGAAGACGCTGGCCGTGCTGCAGGGCTACGCCGACGGCATCAACCTCTACGCCGCGCTGCATCCGCGTGAGGTCGTGCACGGCTTCGAGGCCGTGAAGGCCGAGGACCTGGTGTCGGGCTTCACTTTCTTCACGCCGCTCTTCTTCGGGTTGGAGCGCGACATCCGGGCGCTCTTCGGCCCCGGCCCGCCCGCCGAGTCCGTACCGCAGGGCGGCGGGTCGAACGCGATGGCGGTCGCGCCCTCGCGCACGCCGGACGGCGCGACGCGGCTGCTCATCAACTCGCACCAGCCCTACACCGGGCCGCTCGCCTGGTACGAGGTGCGGCTCAAGTCCGAGGAGGGATGGGACATGGCGGGCGGCGTCTTCCCCGGCTCGCCGTTCATCCTGCACGGTTTCGGTCCGACGCTCGGTTGGGCGAACACGGTCAACACGCCCGACCTCTCCGACACCTATCGCCTCGCCGTCGACCCGCAGGACCCCGACCGCTACCGCTTCGATGGTGCGTGGCGACAGCTCGAGAAGCGCGATGCGGAGCTCGAGCTGCGCGTGTTCGGCCGCATCGCCATCCGGGTACGGCGCGAGGCGCTCTGGTCGGTGCATGGCCCCGTGCTGCGTCGGCCACATGGCACCTACGCGCTGCGATACGCCAACATCGACCGTGTGGATGCGGTGCAGGCCTACTACCAGCTCAACCGCGCGCGGGATTGGGCGGCCTTCGAAGCGGCGCTGCGGCTGCAGGCCATCCCCAGCCAGAACTATGTCTACGCCGACGCCACAGGCCGCATCGCCTACATCTACAACGCCGTGTTCCCGCGCCGCGATCCGTCGTTCGCATGGCGCGGCGTGCTGCCGGGCGACACTTCGCGCGCGCTGTGGACCGGCTATGAGCCGTTCGAGGTGGTGCCGAAGGTGATCGCGCCGTCCTCGGGCTATGTGTTCAACGCCAACCACACGCCGCTGCTCTCGAGCGGGCCCGGCGACGAGCCCGTCGCAGCCGACTTCCCGGCCACCCTCGGCCTCGAGACCCGCGTCACCAACCGCGGGCTGCGCTTCAAAGAACTGCTCGCGGCCGACGACTCGGTGACGGCGTCGGACTTCGAGGCCATCAAGTACGACAAGCGCTATTCGCGGGATTCACTGATCGCACAGCTCGTCACCCGTCTCGTCGCGCGCGACCTCTCCAAGGAACCGGATGCCGACGCGCTCGGCCGCGCGCAAGCGGTGTTGCGCAGCTGGGACCTCGGCGCCGAGGCGGCGAACCGCGGCACGGCGCTCGCGGTGCTGGCCGGCATGCCGGTGGTGGGCCGGGTGCTCACCGGCGAGCCGCCGGCCGACGAGCTCGAGGCGCTGCGCGGCGCGGTCGCGGTGCTGCAGCGCCACTTCGGGCGGCTGGATCCGCAGTGGGGCGAGGTGAGCCGCTTCCGTCGCGGCGCCATCGACGAGCCGACCGACGGCGGTCCGGATGTGCTGCGGGACTTCGAGGCCGGCATGGAGCCGGATGCCGACGGTCGGTTGGTGGCGCGCAAGGGCGATACGCTCTATTACTTCGTCGAGTGGGACCGCGAGGGTCGACTGAAGGCGCACGGCATCCACCAGTTCGGTTCGGCGACCCTCGATGCGGCCTCGCCGCACTACGCCGATCAGGCACCCCTGTTCCTCGCCGAGCGCACCAAGTCCGTGCGCTTGGACGAGACCGATGTACGCCGGGTCGCGCGGCGCGAATACCGTCCCGGGCGCCCCGCCGCGCCCGCGGTGGCCGTCCCCGATTGACAAAAAAGCCGCCCGCCGCCACCGTTCCCCCATGAGCACCCCCACCGATGTGTCGCCGCAGCCGCGCGACCTGCGCTTCGACCTCGAGGCCCATCGCGGCACGCACTGGATGAACGGGGATCCGGTGGGCACCGCCGTGTTCAACGCGCTGTCGTTGACCTTCCCCGACGGCGAGAAGATGTTCATGGACTCGGTGCGGCACTACCGCTCGCGCCTGACCGGGCGGCTCGCGGAGGATGTCCGCGCCTTCCTCGCGCAGGAGGCGATCCACGCCCGCGAGCACCACGCGTTGAACTCGCTGATCGACCGCGGGCGCTACCCGGTCGCCGAGATCGAGTCGCGCATCCGCAAGCGCATCGCCTTCGCCCGCAAGCGCGGACCCATCCGCATGCTCTGCGCCACCACCGCGCTGGAGCATTTCACGGCGATGATGGCCGAGACCCACGATCTGATGCAGGACAAGCTCTTCGGGCGCACCGCACCCGAGCTCGAGCGTCTGTGGCGGTGGCATTCTTTGGAGGAGACCGAGCACAAGGCGGTCGCCTTCGACGTGTTCATGGAGGTGACGCGGGACTGGCCGGCGTGGCGGCGCTACATGCTGCGCGTCTGGTCGATGGTGTTCATCAGCTTCATGTTCACGCGCAACATCACGCAGTACGCGTCGCTGCTGCTGCAGGCCGAGGGCTACACGCCGCGCGAGGCCCGCAAGGCCGTGCGCCGGTTCCTGTGGGGCGACCCCGGCATCTTCCGCGCCAACCCCCGCACCTACTTCGCGTGGTACCGCCCGGGCTTCCATCCCTGGGACATCGACAACCGCGCGCAGATGGCGCGTTGGCAGGCGGAGTTCGCCGCCGAGACCGCCGCCGCGGGGATCCCCGCCGCCGGCGCGATCAGTCGCCGCGCAGCGACTTGAGGGCGGATTCGCAGAGCTTCTGATGCTCCTCGCCGAGCGGGCCCTTGCGTCCGGCTTCAGCGAGGCTCTCGATGACCAAGGTCGCGAACGCCGCGCGGCCGCGCTGCCGGGCGAGCGCGATGCGCAGGTGCTCGAGCACCTTGTCCTTGGCATCGAGCTCGCGCACCAACGGGTCCCAGTGCGGTGCGCGGAAGCGGTCCATCAGCGTGTCGACGACATCCTTGCGGGCCGCCAACACCTCGGGGGTGAAGTCGTTCTCGGCGAAATCGCGCAGACCTGCGACATCGCGCAGACCGGCGTCGGTCACGCGCTCGAAGCCCATGGTCCAATCCGGGTGCTCGCGGCGCTCGATGGGCTTGCGCGACAGGATGCGGATGTCGTCGTGACGGGAGTCGCGGGCGATGCGGCCGACGAGCTCGTCCACCGCCGTCTCGGCGCCCTCGATGACCTGCAGGAAGGTGCCGTTGCCGTAGAACAGCATGCCGGTGATGCCGCGCGCGGTGTTGTTCGCGTGGCACTGCTGCAGCAGCGCCAACAGCTGCTCCGACGAGAAGGGCGATGACGCCCGGCTGAGGTAAGAGATCTGGATCATGGTCAGCGCCTCCATGGCAATGCAGCGGCTCTACAGCCCGATCCCCCGCAGGCCATCTTAGCCCAAGCGCCGCTTGGGTGGCGTCCCGTCATGGGTTACCGTAAGCCGATGCACCGCAAGATGTTGTCTTTGGCCCTCGGATTCCTCGGTGTCGCAGCCCACGCCGCGCCGCCGGTCGCCTTCGAGGATCCCGACCGTCGTACGAAGCTGGCCACGGCCTATCCCGAGGTGGACCGGGTGATGCGCGAGTTCGTCGCGCGCGAGAACGTCCCCGGCGCCGCCTGGGGCATCGTCATCGACGGCGAGCTCGCCCACATCGGCACCGTCGGGTTGCGCGATGTCGAGGGCGGCCAGCCGGTGCGGGGTGACTCGGTGTTCCGCATCGCCAGCATGACCAAATCGTTCACGGCGATGGCGATCCTGAAGCTGCGTGACCAGGGCAAGCTCTCGCTCGATGATCCCGTCGAGCGGTATGTCCCGGAACTTCGCGGCCTGCGACCGCTGACGACCGATGCGCCGCCCATCACGCTGCGGCATCTTCTGACCATGTCGGCGGGGTTCCCCGAGGACAACCCTTGGGGCGATCAACAGCTCGGCATCTCGGAGCAGGAGTTCTCGGCGCTGATGCGTTCGGGCATCCCGTTCTCCAACCCGCCCGGCATCGCCTATGAGTACTCGAACTACGCGTACGCCATCCTCGGCCGCGTGGTCACGAACGTCTCCGGTGTGCCCTACACGGGATATGTGGAGCGCGAGATCCTGCGACCGCTCGGCATGACCTCGACCACGCTCGAGCCGCGTGCGGTGCCGCCGGCGCGGCTCGCTCAGGGCTACCGCTGGGAGGATGCGCGCTGGAAGCGCGAGCCGCAGCTGCCGGACGGCGCCTTCGGCGCGATGGGCGGCATGCTCACCTCGCTCGAGGACCTCGGGCGCTACGTCGGTCTCTTGTTGGGCGCCTGGCCGCCGCGCGACGCCGCCGAGACCGGTCCCGTATCCCGCGCGTCGCTTCGCGAGATGCAGCAGATGTGGCGCGCGCGGCCCGCGATGGTGACGCGCGACGCCGCCGGCGCCGTGCAGCTGAACGCATCCGGCTACGGTTATGGGCTGCGCATCTCGCAGACCTGCGATCTCGCGCATGTGGTGGCGCACAGCGGCGGGTTGCCGGGTTTCGGTTCGCAGATGCGTTGGCTGCCGGAATACGGCGTCGGTCTGATCGCCTTCGGCAACCGCACCTACACGCCCTGGGGTGACGCCTTCGGTCCGGCGCTCGCGGCGCTCAAAGATTCTGGCGGGCTTCGGCCGCGCGCGGTCCAACCCTCCGGCGCGCTCGTCGAGGCGCGCGAGCAGGTGACGGCGCTGGTGGGCGCCTGGGACGATGCCGCCATCGAGCGGCTCGCTGCGGTGAACCTCTTCCTCGACCGCGACAAGGCGCGGCGCCGCGCGGAGTTCGCGCAGCTTCGCGCCGAGGTCGGCGGGTGCCGTGATGCGGGCGGCTGGGTGTCGATCGAGAACCGCCTCCGCGGCGATTGGTTGCTGCGCTGCGAGCGGGGCGATCTCATCGCTTCGGTGACCTTGGCGCCCACCGAGCCGCCCAAGGTGCAGCACCTCGAGCTGCGCCGCGCGCCGCCGGGCGGCCCGGCCGCTGCGCGGACCTGCCCCTGAGCGCCCGCTGCCCGGCTTTCCGCCGCTACTTGGCGGCGGGGTAGGTGAGCGGTGAGTCGGGGCCGACCGGGAGCCCGAAGCCGAGCCAGATCGCGAACACGATCGACCAGCCCACCAGGAAGGTCAGGGAGTACGGCAGCATCACCGCGACGATGGTGCCGATGCCGGTCTTCGGCTCGTACTTCTGGAAGAAGGCGATGATGAGCGCGAAGTAGCTCAGCATGGGCGAGATGATGTTGGTGACGCTGTCGCCGACGCGGTAGGCGGTCTGGGTCAGCTCCGGCGAGTAGCCGAGCAGCATGAACATCGGCACGAACACCGGCGCCATCAGCGCCCACTTCGCGGAAGCCGACCCCATGAAGAGGTTGATGAACGCCGTCAGCAGGATGAAGAGCACGAACAGCGGCAGCGCCGACAGCCCGAGCGCCTTAAGCGACTCCGCGCCGTTGACCGCCATGATGAGCCCGAGCTGCGTCCAGTTGAAGAACGCCACGAACTGCGCCGCGAAGAACACCAGCACGAGGTAGCTGCCGAGCGTCGCCATGCTGGCGCTCATGCCCTTGATGACATCGTTGTCGCTGCGCACCGTGCCTGCGCCGACGCCGTAGGCGATGCCGAGCGCCACGCCGATGATGAAGATGAGCGCTACGACGCCCGACATCAAGGGCGACTTCAGCAGGTCGCCCGTCTCCGCATCGCGCAGGAAGCCCGCGCCGGGCAGGCTGCCCACGGGCAGCGCGGACCACACGATCAGCAGCGTGAGGGCGAGCAGGGCGATGCCCGCGAAGCGCAGGCCGCGGCGCTCGGTGACGGAGAGCGGCGCGCCCATGGCGGCATCGGCGGCATCCGCCTGGAACACGCCGTCCGGGAAGCGCTTGGCGGTGAACTTCTCGGTGACCCACCAACCGAGCAGCGTGATGACGGGAGTGGAGAACGCCATGAAGAACCAGTTGGCGGCCGGGCTGACCGAATATGTCGGGTCGACGATGCGGGCCGCTTCCTGCGATAGGCCCGAGAGCAGCGGGTCGATGGTGCCGATCAGCAGGTTGGCCGAGTAGCCGCCCGACACGCCGGCGAAGGCCGCCGCCATGCCGACGATGGGATGCCGCCCCGCCGAGATGAAGATGAGCCCGGCGAGGGGGATCAGCAGCACATAGCCGATCTCGCTCGCCATGTTGGACATCACGCCGGCGAACACCACGATCGGCGTCAGCAGGCGGCGCGGCGCCGACAGCACGAGCTTGCGCAGCGAGGCGGCGATCAGGCCGGAGTGTTCGGCGACGCCGATGCCGATCAGCGCGACCAGCACGGTGCCGAGCGGTGCGAAGCCGGTGAAGTTGGTCACGAGGTTGGTGAGGATGCGGTGCAGGCCCTCGAGGCTCAGCAGGTTCACGGCGCTGACGGTCTTGCCGGTCGTCGGGTGCTGCACCTCGAGGCCGGCGAGCGAGGCGAGCCACGACGCGAAGATGACGAGCAGTGCGAGCAGCGCGAACAGCGTCGCCGGATGGGGCAGGGCGTTGCCGCCGCGCTCGATGGCGTCGAGGATGCGCTCGAGGCGGGTCTTGGTCGTCTTGTCGGTCGTGTTCATGATCCGCTCGCTGACAGGCGTCGTGGCTTGAGTCCCGCTGCACGCAAGGTCTCTTCGACCTGTGCGGTATGCGCCGCGTCGCGGGTCTCGATGGTGAAGTCGAGGTCGGCGGCCTTGGCCGACACGTCGAGGAACAACCGGTGATGGGTGACATCGATGATGTTGCCGCCCGCCTCGCCGATGAGGCCTGCGATACGACCGAGCGTGCCGGGCAGGTCGGTGATCTCGAAGCGCAGCGTGACCAGCCGCTGTTCGCGTACCAGTTGGCGCTGCAGGACGATGCCGAGCAGGCGCGTGTCGATGTTGCCGCCGCAGAGGACGATCCCGACCTTGCGGCCGCGGAAGCGCTCCGGGTGGGTGAGCAACGCCGCGAGGCCGGCCGCACCCGCGCCCTCGACCACGGTCTTCTCGATGGCGATCAACAGGCTGATGGCGTTCTCGATGTCGGCCTCGTCGACCAGCAGGATCCCGCGCGCGTGCTCGCGCAGGATGGCGGAGGTGATGCGGCCCGCGTTGCGCACCGCGATGCCCTCGGCGATCGTGGTGGTGCCGCACTCCAGGGGCTGATCGTTGAGCAACGCGTGCATCGAGGGGAAGGCCCGCGTCTGTACACCGAAGATCTCGATGTCCGGCCGCGTCGCATGCGCGGCCACCGCCATGCCGGCGAGCAGGCCGCCGCCGCCCACCGGCACGCAGAGGCAGTCGATCTCAGGCTGGTCCTCGAGCATCTCGAGCGCGACCGTGCCCTGGCCGGCGATGACCGCCTCGTCATCGTAGGGGTGCACCAGCACCAGGTCCTCGGCGGCGACGAGTTCGTGCACCTTGAGCTCGGATTCGGCGAGGTGCTGGCCGTGCAGCACCACGCGCGCGCCGAGCTGCCGCGTCTGCTGCACCTTGATGAAGGGCGTCGAGATCGGCATGACGATGGTCGCGGGCACGCCCATCCGTTGCGCGTGGTAGGCCACGCCCTGGGCATGGTTGCCTGCGGACATCGCGATCACGCCGCGCCGGCGCTGCGCCTCGTCGAGCGACAGCAGCTTCACCAGCGCGCCGCGCTCCTTGAACGAGGCGGTGAACTGGTGGTTCTCGAACTTCAGGAACACATCGGTGCCGGCCATCGCCGAGAGCGTCTCGGACCGGAGGCAGGGCGTGCGGACGAT
>Ga0209985_10000534_pt1 | contig 40661 bp, 44 predicted proteins | sample NOAtaG_FD_187305 | JGI IMG/M metagenome (GOLD analysis project Ga0209985, IMG submission 187305) | Freshwater lake microbial communities from Lake Erie, under a cyanobacterial bloom - NOAA_Erie_Diel6S_1000h metaG (SPAdes) (version 2) | ecosystem: Environmental > Aquatic > Freshwater > Lake ...
CCTGCAGGATCACGTCGGCACCGGCGAGCGGCGTGCCGTCGGGCAGCCGCACCTCGCCCACGACCGCGGCCGTGTTGTCGGCACGCAGCGTGTCGGCACGCAGCGTGTCGGCACGCAGCGTGTCGGCGGCCGGTGGACGCGCACTGTCGGGGGGGGTCTGGCCCGCCAGGGCGGCGGGACTGAGTGACAGGCCGGCCGCGAGCAGGGCGGCCAGGACGGCGGCTGGGCGCAGGAGCATGGAGGGCGGATCCGGGCTGGTTGAAGAGTCAGCGGCGCAGCGTCGCGGCCGTGCCGGTGACACCCCGGGGCGGTGCCCCGGTTCCGGCGGACGCTGTAGTTTGCCCCCATGGCCACCGATCTCGCCACCGACACCTTCCTCGCCTCCCCGGCCCTCCGCCCCCGCGAGGACGACCTCTACGGCATCGACGCCGCCCTCACGGAGGAGGAGCGCGCGATCCGCGACAACGTCCGGCGCTGGGTGGACGAGAAGGTGCTGCCGATCATCGGCCAGCATTACCTCGACGGCACCTTCCCGAAGCACCTCATCGCCGAGATGGGCGAACTGGGCTTCTTCGGCCCGTCCCTCCCCGAGGAGTACGGCTGCGCCGGCCTCAGCAACGTCGCCTACGGGATCATCATGCAGGAACTCGAGCGCGGCGACTCCGGCCTCCGCTCGGCCGCCAGCGTGCAGGGCTCGCTGGTGATGTACCCCATCTACGCCTTCGGATCCGAGGCCCAGAAGCGCCACTGGCTGCCGAAGATGGCCAAGGGCGAGGTCATCGGCTGCTTCGGCCTCACCGAGCCCGACTACGGCTCGAATCCCGCCGGCATGATCACGCGCGCCCGCAAGCAGGCCGACGGGTCGTGGGTGATCAACGGCGCCAAGATGTGGATCACCAACGGATCCAACGCGCAGGTCGCGGTGATCTGGGCGAAGACCGAGGACGGCGACGAGGCCGGCCACTCGATCCGCGGCTTCCTCGTCCCCACCGACGCCACGGGCTTCGCCGCCAAGGACCAGAAGGGGAAGCTCTCGCTCCGCGCCAGCGACACGAGCGAACTCGTCCTTGCCGACGTCCACGTGCCGGCCGACGCGATCCTGCCGGACTCGAAGGGCCTCAAGAGCCCCCTCATGTGCCTCACGCAGGCGCGCTACGGCATATCGTGGGGCGTCCTCGGCGCCGCCATGGCCTGCTACGAGGAAGCGCGCAGCTACGCGAAGACCCGCGTGATGTTCGGCAAGCCGATCGGCGGGTTCCAGATCCAGCAGGTGCGCCTGGCCGACATGCTCACCGAGATCACCAAGGGCCAGCTGCTCGCCCTGCACCTCGGCCGCATGAAGGACGCCGGCACCTTCACCCCGCAGATGGTCTCGCTGGCCAAGCGGAACAATGTCAACATCGCCACCGAGTGCGCCCGCGAGACGCGGCGGCTGCTGGGCGGCAACGGCATCCTGGCCGAGTACGCGGCGATGCGGCATATGGCGAACCTCGAGAGCGTGTACACGTACGAGGGGACCCACGATGTCCACTCGCTGATCCTCGGGCAGGCGATCACGGGGCTGAACGCCTTCGGCTGAGGCACGGGCAGGTCCGGCAACGGAACGTCCCCGTCCGCATCGCGCCGCCTACGCCCTCCGGGTTAGGCGGCGCGATGCTTTTCCGCACACGGAGACCCATGAGGGGGATTGAAATGACACATATGCACAGGCATATATACGCCATGAAGCGGACGTCCCTCTTCCTCGACGAAAGCGTGCTCGAAGCGCTCGAAGCCGAGGCGGGCCGTCGCGGGGTCAGTCTGGCCTCGCTCGTCCGCGAGGCGCTGGCCGCCTATGTCGCCAATCCCGGAGGTCGCATGCCGCTCCCCAGCATCACCGGACAGTTCGCCAGCGGACACGCCGACACCTCGGCGCGGGTTGACGAGCTGCTCTGGTCCGATCCGCACGCCTGATCGCCGTGATCGTCGTGGCCGACACCGGGGCGCTCTACGCGCTCGCCGATCGCAGCGACGCCTGGCACCAGCGCGTGCGCGACTGGTGGGTGGCCGCGCCTCGGCGCGTGGTCATCCCCACCAGCGTGGTGCCCGAGTTGTGCCGCCTGCTGCAGACGCGGCTCGGCGCACAGGCCGAGCTGGCCTTCGTGCGGGCCATCCGAACGCGCGAGTTCCAGTTGGTCGAAGTCGAAGGCCGCGACCTCCCGCGCATCGAGGCGACGATGCTCCAGTTCGCCGACTTCCCCCTGAGCTATGTGGACGCGTCCGTGGTGGCGGTCGCCGAGCGGCTCAAGGCAGTCGAGATCCTCTCGACTGACCGCCGGCACTTCCCGCGAATCGCGCCGAACCTCCCCGTCGCCCCATAGCGCGCACGGCCTCGTCGGCTCCGTGCCTGCCCGTGCCCGGTGCCGCGGGGGTCAGTCCCGCCGGTACCGCTGCCGCAGCGGGCCGAGCACCCACAGGAAGTTCCTCGCGACGAAGCTCAGCATCTTCCATCGCTTCCCCGGAACCAGCACCGGCCCGCCGTTCGCGGCCGCGTGCGCGAGCGATTCATCCACCACCCGCTCGGCCGGCAGGAAACTCCACTGCGGCAGCCCGGCGCGCCCGGTGCCCAGCCGATCGTGGAACTCGCTGTACGTGAACCCCGGGCACACCGCCTGCACGTGTACGCCGCTTCCGGCGAGCTCCAGCGCCAGCGCCTCGCAGTACATCCGCTGGTAGGCCTTCGTGCTGTTGTAGTTCACGTTGCCGGGCGCCGGCACCCACGACGCCACGCTCGCGACCGTGATGATCCACCCCCGGCGCCGCTCCCGCATGCCGGGGAGCGCCGCCTGGGTCAGCTCGTGCACCGCCTGCACGTGGAGCCGGAGCATCCGCGCCTGCCCGTCGCGGTCGGCCTTGCCGATCACGCCGCGCGTCCCGAAGCCGGCATTATTCACCAGTACGGCCAGCCGCGGCTCGTCGCGCACGCGGGCCGCCACCGCCGCGATCCCTGCATCGTCGGACAGGTCCGCCACCAACGCCTCCGCCTGCACGCCGTGCGCCTCCGTCAGCTCGGCGCAGAGGGCCCGCAGCCGGTCGCCGTCGCGCGCGACCAGCAGCAGGTCGTGGCCCCGCGCCGCCAATCGCTGGGCATACACGCGGCCGATGCCGGCGGAGGCGCCGGTGACGAGGGCGACGGGGCGAGGCGACATGGGCGGGAACATACCACGCCCGCGGGCCCATGCCGGCGACACCGCGCGCCACCCTCGCCCTCGTCTGCGGCGCGGCACCACGCGGCTCGGCGTCCTTGCCGGCGCCCGCCCGACTATATTCTGGGGTCCCCACCCTAACCCGCCGAAGCGATGAAGATCGCCGTCGCCATCAAGCGCGTGCCCGACATGGACACCCGCTTCAAGATCGCCCCGTCCGGCACCGCCGTGGACGAGACGGGCCTCAAGTTCGACATGTCCGACTTCGACGGCTACGCGGCCGAGGCCGCGCTGCAGATCAACGAGAAGCAGGGCGGGGGCGAGATCACCGCGATCTCGCTCGGCCCCGACGTCGTCCAGGAGACGCTCCGCAAGGCGCTCTCGATGGGCCTCGACAAGGCCGTGCAGCTCAAGGCCGACGCCGTCCCCTTCGACGGCTATGCCATCGCCGAAGCCCTCGCCGCCGAGCTCAAGGGCGGCAGCTACGACCTCATCCTCTTCGGCCGCATGGCGATCGACAGCTCCAACCAGAGCGTCGGCCCGATGGTCGCCGAGCTCCTCGGCCTGCCGTGCATCTCCGCGGTGAGCCAGCTCGACGTCTCCGACGGCAAGACGGTGAAGGCGCGTCGCGAGCTCGAAGGCGCCTACGAAGAAGTCACCTGCCCGCTCCCCGCGGTCGTGACGATCGACGAAGGCGTGGCGCGCCCGCGGTATCCTTCGCTCAAGGGGATCATGGCCGCCAAGAAGAAGCCCCTCGAGGTGAAGCCCGCGCAGCTCGGGCCCGTCACCGCGACCGTCGCGAAGATGGAGCTCCCCCCCGAGCGCGCCGCCGGCCGCATCCTCGGCGAGAACGCCGACGCCGTTCCCGAACTTGTCCGTCTCCTGCAGACCGAAGCGAAGGTGCTCTGACCGATGCCCACCATCCTTGCGTTCGCCGAAGCCCGCGCCGGTCAGCTCCGGAAGGTCGCGCTCGAGGCCGTCACCGCCGCCCGCCAACTCGCCGGCGGCGACCAGGTACATGCCGTGCTCGTCGGGGAGGGCGGCATCGGCGCCCATGCCGCGGCGCTCGGCCAGCACGGGGCCGACGTCGTGCACGTCTGCGAGCACGCCGGCTTCGCCCGGCACAACCCCGAGGCGCTCGCGGCGCTCCTCGCTGCCGCGGCCAATGCCACCGGCGCGCGCGTCGTGGTGCTGCCGGCGAGCGCCCACGGCAAGGACGTAGCGCCGCGCGTCGCCGCCAAGCTCAAGGTCGGCCTCGCCGCCGACCTGACGTCGGTCGCATTCGAGGGCGACGCGATCGTCGGTCGCCATCCGGTGAATACGGGCAAGGTGCTCGCGACGGTCACCCTCACCGCCAAGCCGGCGGTGGTCACCATGCGGCCCGGTGCGGTGCCGCCGGCGGCGCAGCCGAAGGCCGGCACGGTGCAGGCGCTCGCCCCGGTGGGCGATCCCTCGGCCAGCCGCGTCGTCACGACGACCCTCGTGCAGGGCAACACCGCCAAGCTCGACCTGGGTGAGGCACCCGTGATCGTCACTGGTGGGCGCGGCCTCAAGGCGGCCGAGCACTTCGCGATCGTCGAGGCCCTGGCCGAGGCCTTCGGCAACGCGGCGGTCGGCGCGACGCGTGCGGTGACCGACGACGGGTGGCGCCCCCACAGCGACCAGATCGGCCAGACCGGCCGGCTCGTCAGCCCCGACCTCTACATCGCCGTCGGCGTCTCCGGGGCGATCCAGCACCTGGCCGGGATGCGCAACAGCAAGACGATCGTCGCGATCAACAAGGACAAGGAAGCCCCGATCTTCAAGATCGCCGACTACGGCATCGCCGGGGACGCCTTCGAGGTGGTCCCGAAGCTGACCGAGGCGGTGAAGGCCGCCCGCGCCCAGTCCTGACGCTCCGATCGCCCGACGCGCCCGGCTCCCGCCGGGCGCGTCGTCGTTTCATCCTGTAGCTTCGCAGGTAGCCGGCGCGCATCGGCGCCACCCCCACCGCCCACCGGAACCTCGATGAGCGTCTCGCAACTGGTGTACGCGCTGCTCTTCACGCTGGCGATGGGATTCTTCGCCTTCTCGGCCCGGCGCCTGGTCGCGTTCCTCCGGTTGGGACGGCCGGACCCGCGGCTCGACGACGTGGGGACGCGCCTGCGCAACCTCGGGCTGATCGGCTTCGCGCAGACGAAGATCCTGCGCGAGCGCGGGGCGGGAATCTCGCACGCCCTCGTCTTCTGGGGCTTCCTCGTCGTCACCGTCGGCACCGTCGAGCAGATGGTGCAGGGCTTCTGGCCGGCGTTCGATCTTCCGCATCTGCTCCCGTCGCCGCTCGCGTTCGTCTTCAACCTGTCGCAGGAGATCTTCTCCGTCGGCATCCTCGTCGCCGTGTCGTGGCTCATCTGGCGGCGCACCGTCGCGACGCCCAAGCGCCTGCGCGGCGAAGGGAAGGGCGACCCGGTGCACCACGGCGAGGCGATTCTCATCCTTTCGATCATCGCTACGCTCATGCTCTCGATCCTCGTCGAGAGCAGCTTCGAACTGCTGACGCCCGGTCCCGACGGGGGCCCGCGCGAGCCGCTCGGGCAGCCCATCGCGCGCTGGCTCTCGCTGTTCTTCGTCGGGAGCGACCCGATCACCGTGCCGACGGCGCACCTCGTCAGCCGCATCGGCTGGTGGACGCACGCGGTGCTCGTGCTGGTGTTCCTGAACCTGCTGCCCTACTCGAAGCACCTGCACGTCCTCACGTCGCTCATCAACACGTTCTTCTCGAACACCTCCGGGCCCGGCCCCGTCGGCGCGATGAAGCCGATGGACCTCGAGGCCGAGACCGACGTGTACGGCGCCAGCGACGTCGAGCACCTCTCCTGGAAGAACCTGCTCGACGGCTACTCCTGCACCGAGTGCGGACGCTGCACCGCCGCCTGTCCGGCCAACACCACGGGCAAGATGCTCTCGCCCCGCAAGATCGTCGTGAACGTGCGCCAGCGGCTGCTCGAGAAGGCGCCGCTGCTGGTGCCCGGCGCCGACGCCGCCCGGCGCGGCGCCGCCGAGCAGGCCGCGGCCGGCACCGTGGCCGATGCCGCCGCGAAGGTCCTCGGGAAGAAGCTCCTCGACGACTACATCACCGAGGAGGAGCTCTGGGCCTGCACGTCGTGCCGCGCCTGCGTGTACGAATGCCCGGTCTCCATCGACCAGCTCGAGGTCATCAACGAGCTCCGCCGCAATCTGGTCCTCACGGAGTCACGCTTCCCCGAGGAGCTCATGCCCGCCTTCGAGGGGCTCGAGCAGAAGGGGAATCCGTGGAGCTTCGCTCCCGCCGACCGCGGCGCATGGGCCGAGGGGATGGACATCCCTACCATGGCCGAGTTGCAGGCCCGCGGCGAGAAGGCCGACGTGCTCTTCTGGGTCGGCTGCATGGGGTCGTTCGACGAGCGCGCCAAGAAGATCACCGTCGCCTTCGCGCGCATCCTCAAGGCCGCCGACGTCAGGTTCGCCATCCTCGGCCAGGAGGAGGCCTGCCACGGCGATCCCGCGCGACGCATGGGCAACGAGTACCTCTATCAGGTGCTCGCCAAGGGGGCGATCGAGGTGCTCAACGGGTACGAGGTGAAGACGATCGTCACCCACTGCCCGCACTGCTTCCACCAGATGGGCACCGAGTTCCCGCAGTTCGGCGGCCACTACGAGGTCATCCACCACAGCGAGTACCTCGAGCGCCTGCTGGCGGACGGGCGCGTGCCCCTCGAGCAGGGCGGGGACAAGCTCGTCGTGGCCTACCACGACTCGTGCTACCTCGGCCGGTACCACGAGATCACCGAGCAGCCCCGCGCCGCCCTCAAGCGCGCGCTCCCGGTCATGACGCTCGTCGAGCCCGCGCGCACGAAGTCCCGCGGTCTCTGCTGCGGCGCCGGCGGCGGGCGGATGTGGATGGAGGAGAAGGACGGCAAGCGCATCAACGTCGAGCGCACCGAGGAGCTCCTCGCCACCGGCGCCGACACGATCGCCGTTGCCTGTCCCTTCTGCATGACCATGATCAGCGACGGCGTCACGGCGAAGAGCGCCGCCACGCCCGTCATGGACCTCAGCGAGCTCGTCGCCGCGCGGCTGCGCGAGCCCACCGCCGCGTCGTAGCGGCCGTGCGGCGGCCGGACCTCGACCGCGCCGCCGCCGACGAGGCCGTCCGGCTCGTGGCGGCCCACGCTCGGAGGGTCCGACGCCGCGCGCGGGTCTGGCGCGATGCCCCGGACGACCGCGACGCACTCCACGCGTTGCGCACGGCGCTCCGATGCCTCCGGGCCCTGCTGCGCGCCTTCCGGCCCGTGCTCGGCGGCGTCGCGAGTCGCGGCATCCGCCGGCGCCTGCGGCTCGCCTCGCGCGCCACCTCGGCGCTGCGCGACCTCGACGTCTTCGCCGACTGGGTCGCCGCGCAGACGGGCGTGCCCCACCATCGGCGCCTCCGACGCCGGATCCGCGAGGCCACCGCCGCCGCAGTGGCCGACGCCGTCCCCGCCTTTCTGGCGGCTTGGGGGGACGCCGACCATCGGCTGCGCCGCGCCCTGCGGGCGCCGAGCCGTATCGGGCGCGTGGCGACCGCCGCCGACCGCAGGGCGCGGTTCGCCGTCGCGCTCCGGCGGGCCGTGCAGCGCGAGCGCGTGACACTGCGCGCGGGGCTCGCCACGTTCGACCCGGTGCACCGGCCCGCTGCGGTCCATGCGTTGCGCATCGCGGCCAAGCGCCTGCGCCACGTCCTCGACGCCGCGGCGCCGCGCACCGCCGACGTGCGGCACACCGTCACCTGGTGCCGGATGCTGCAGGATCGCGCCGGGGCTTGGCGTGACGCGCACGTCGCCACCGCGTTCCTCCGCCGCTGGCGCGACGAACCCGCCGTCACCGCGCTGCGCCGCCCCCACCGCCACCGCCTGCGCGAGCGCCGGCTCGCGCTGGTGGCCTTCGCGGCCGACCGGCGCGCCTGGCGCGCCGCGCTCGACGTCAGCTGGACGCGGGCGTAGCCGACGCCTCGTCCGGCTCCATGTGCACCAGCACCCCCCGGATCCCCGGGCCCGAGGCACGGATCGCCGCCTTCACCGCGCCGCTCAGCCGGTGCGCCGCGTCGAGCGACATCTGCGGGTCGGCCTGCACGTGCACGTCCACGTGGAAGCCCGTGCCCGACCGGCGGATGCGCAGCGCATGCAGACTGCGCACGCCGGGCACCGCGAGCGCCGCCGCCTGCACCGGCGCCCGCACCGCCGCGCCCGGCGCGCGGTCCATGAGGTCGCCCAGCGCCGGCCGCAGCACGCGCACGCCGTTCACGAAGATCACGCCGCTCGCCAGCAGCGCCGCCCAGTCGTCGGCCGGCTCCCAGCCCGGCCCGCCCACGAGCGCGACCGAGATGCCCACGAACGCCGCGACCGACGTGACCGCGTCGGCGTAGTGGTGCATCGCGTCGGCGTCCGCCGCCGCGCTCGCTCCCGCTGCTGCGCTCGCCCGCGCGACCCGGCGTCCCGTCGCCCACTTGATCGCCACCACCGCCACCAGCACGACGAGCGTGTACGGGGCCGGCGCGTGGTGCGGCGTGACGATCTCGCGCACCGCCTCGATCGCGATCCCGACCGACGCCCCCATGAGCATGAACGCCACCACCGCCCCCGCGAGTGACTCCGCCTTGCCGTAGCCGAACGGGTACTCGTCGTCCTCGCGCCGCGAGGCGATCCGCATCCCGCCCAGCACCACCAGCGAGCCGAGGATGTCGAAGCCGCTCTCGGCGGCGTCCGCGATCAGCGCGTAGCTGTTGCCCAGCACTCCCGCGACGAGCTTCGTCGCCGAGAGCACGGCGTTGATCACCAGCCCGGTCGCGACGGCCGACTGCGCCGTTTCGACCAGCCGATGCTCGCCCGTCGGTGTCAGCGGCTGACCTGCCACAGGTCCACCTGATGCCGCACCGCGCCGTCCTCCGCCACCACCCGGTCGAGCCGCCCGCACGACAGGCCCAGCGCCTCGCACGCCGCCACGAATCCCTCCGCTCCCACCCGCCCCGGGTCCGCCACCAGCCCGACGCCCCCGCGCGCGAGCGTCGCGCGCATCGCACGCGCCACCAGCGGCCCGTACGGCCGCTCGTACAGCACGTCGCTCGCGACGACCGCGTCGAAGGTGCCGAGGTCCGGCGGCAGGGCGCGCCAGTCCACCGTGGCGACGGCGATCTCGCGCCCGCTGTTCACCCACGCGTTCCAGCGCGCGAAGTGCGTCGCGTCCTCGTAGTAGTCGGTGGCCGTGACGTCCCACCCCAGCCGCGCGGCCGCCGCGGCGACGAGTCCGGCACCGCAGCCGAGCTCGAGCAGCCGCCCGCGCCCGACGCCCCGCGCCGACAGTGCGTCGGCGAGCACGCACGCCGACGGCCACAGGTCGGCCCAGTAGGGCAGTCGTTCGTCCCGGGCGAAGTCGTCCTCGGAGATCAGCGCCTCGGCGTCGGCCGGGTGGCGGAGCGTGAGCGCCCCGGCGACCAGCGGCACGATGCGCTCGCGCGTCGCGTAGCGCGCGTAAAGCGCCTCGCCGAGCGCGGGGGCCGGCAGGTCGTGCAGGGCCGCCGTCACGTGGCCGCGTCGCCGAACGGCACGCGCGCGGCGCCGGCATGATCCGCGAAGCGCACGTAGGGGAGCGGCGTCCCGGCGGTCAACGGCGCGTCGCCCGGAGCCACGCACGCGACGCCGTCGGCGAGGGCGAGCGGTCGCACGAGGTGCGAGGCCTGCGGGCCCGAGCGGACGAGCTCCGCCGTGCCGTCCGCCGCCGCGACGAGCCGCACCCGCGCGAGCAGCGCCACGCGCGGGTCGCGTACGAAGGGCTCGCCCGCCGGGGCCGCGTGCGTCGGCCGGTGCGGCGCGCGGTCGCCGGCCATCGCCCGCAGCAGCGGCCGCAGCAGCAGCTCGCCGCACACCGTCGCCGACGCAGGATTCCCCGGCAGCCCGAGCCACGGCACGCCGCGCACCTCGCCGAAGGCGAGCTGCGACCCGGGACGCGCCGCCATCTTCCAGAACGTCACCGACCCGCCCGCGCGCGCCGCGGCCCCCTTCGCGAAGTCGAAGTCGCCCGCCGCCACGCCCCCGGCGCTCACCACCACGTCCGCCTCGCGCGCCGCGCGCGAAAGCGCCACCGCCAGCGACGCCTCGTCGTCCGGCACGATGCCCAGGTCGAGGCACGTCGCCCCCGCTTCGCGCACGATCGCGGCCAGGGCCACGGCGTTGCTGTCCACGATCTGCGCCGGCCCCGCGTGCGCGGCGCGATCGAGCGGCACCAGTTCGTCGCCCGAGCGCACCAGCGCCACCACCGGCCGCCGGGCCACCGGGATCGTCGCGAGGCCGAGGGACGCGAGGTACTGCACCACGCCTGGCGTCACGACCGTTCCCGCCGGCAGCGCCACCGCGCCGGCCGTCGCGTCCTCGCCCGCGGCGCGCACGTGCTGGTGCGCGTCGCGGTCGCGGCGCACCTGCACCACGGCCCTCCCGCGGTCGGTGTCCTCCCAGCGGACCACCGAGTCGGCGCCGGCGGGCACCGGTGCACCGGTGAAGATCCGCACTGCCTCGCCCGCTGCCACGCCGCACGCGGGCATGGCCCCCGCCGCCACGGTCGCGGTCACCCGCAGCGTCACCGGTGCCTCGGGGGTCGCCCCGCGCACGTCGGCAGCGCGCACCGCGTAGCCGTCCATGCCGGCGTTGGGCCAGGGCGGGATCGAGCGCGGCGCCACGACGTCCACTGCGAGCACCCGTCCCAGCGCGTCCGCGAGCGGCGCGGGCTCGGGGGGCCGCGGCGTCCCCGCCGCGGTCACCTGCGCGATCGCGTCAGCGAGCCGGGGCGGCGCGGACATCGTCGGCCGGCCCGCGGTAGCGCCACGCGGCGAGGCGCTCGGCGATCTCGTCCTGCACCCGCTCGACCGCCTTCACGTCGGTCGTCCAGTTGTTGCAGAGGGCGGAGAAGAGCAGCGTCTCCCCGTTGCGCGTCGTCACGTACCCCGAGAGCGACCGCACGCGGTCCACGAACCCCGTCTTGGCCTGCACCGTCCCCTGCGCGGCGGTGCCGCGCATGCGCGAGGCCAGCGTACCGTCCACTCCCGCCAGCGGCAGCGCGTCGCGGAAGACGCGCGCCCAGGCCTCCTGCCGGCCCATCGCGTCGAGGATCCGCACCACCGCGCGCGGGGCCACGAAGTTGTGCCGCGACAGCCCGCTGCCGTCCCGCGCGACGGCCGCCGTCGAGTCCACCCCCCACGCGGCCAGTTGCCGCCGCACGACAGCGAGTCCCGAGTCCGCCGAGCCCACGCCGGTGCGCTCGAGTCCCACCACGCGCAGCAACTGCTCGCCCAACTGGTTCTGCGACGGCTTCTCGAAGAAGCGCAGCACGTCGGCGAGCGGCGGCGACGCGTGCACCGCGAGCGTGTCCCCCGCGAGCATCGCGGCCGTCGTGTCCACCGCCACGCCGCCGGTCACCTCGACGCCCCGGGCGTCGAGGGCGCCGAGCCACGCCGCGGCGACCGCGCGCGCCGGCTCGCGCATCGCCACCCGCAGTCCCACCCGCTGCCCCACCGCCACCGTGCCGCGGACCACGTACGTTCGCGCGTCGTCGTCCCACGTCACGTCGAGGCCGGCGGTGTCGGGCGTCGCGCGCGTCGGCCCCAGCGCGCTCTGCACGCGCGCCGCGGCCGCCACCGGCTGCACCGTCACCGTCGCCGGCTCGCCCGGCCGCGCTGCCCCCTCGACCACCAGCCGCGCGAGCCCCTCGTTGAGCAGCACCGCGTCCACCGGCGCGCCGTATGCGTACTCGAGGTCGTCCCAGTCCCAGCCGAAACCGAGTCGCGGGCCGCGGAAGTGCCCCGTCGCCACCACGACCCGACCGCGGACCCGCCGGATCCCGCGGCTCCGCACCGAGTCGGCCAGGTCGTGCAGCGGCAGCAGCGCGTCGCCCTGCATCGCGTCGCTCCACGACGGGTCGCCGCGCCCGACCAGCACGAGGTCGCCGTCGAGAACACCGTCGCGCAGCGGGCCGCGCGCCAGCACGGACGTCCGGGTGCGGAACTCGGGGCCCAGTTGCGCGAGCGCCACCGCCCCCGTCACCAGCTTCTGGTTCGACGCCGGCACGAACAGCTTGTCCGCGTTGTGCGCATAGAGCGTGTCGCCCCGCGCCGGGTGCACCACCAGCACTCCCCAATGCGCATTGGCGAACCTGGGGTCGCGCACCAGCGAGTCGATCGCCCGCACCAGCGCCTCGCGACCGTTCGGCGCGGCCGGGGCCGGCGCCGGCGCCGGCGCGGGGACGCGCGCGCCGCCACACGCCGCGGCCAGCGACGCCAGCCCCGCGACCGCGTGCCGCCGCACGGCACTCACCGGCGCCACGTCGCCGACAGCGTCGGGTCCTCCGCCACCGTCACCGTCTCCACCGAAACCCCCGCGGGCATCGCCGCCTGCACGCGCGCCGCGATCCACGCGGCGAGTTCCTCGCACGTCGGGATCCGCTGGCCCTCGTGGAACTCGGGGATGTCGAGCACGAGGTTGGCGTGGTCGAGCCGCTCGCGCAGCGCCGCGATCGCGCCATCGAGGCCGACCAGATCGCAGCAGAAGCCGGTCAGCGGATCCACCGGTCCTGCCACCGTCACGTCGCACACGTAGGTGTGGCCGTGCCACTGCGGCCTGGCGCACTTGCCGAAGGTCGCCGCGTTGCGGGCCTCGTCCCACTCGGGCCGACGATACCGGTGCGCCGCCGCGAACGTGAACCGACGCGTCAGCGAGACCGGCATCAGCGGAAGACCGTCCAGTGCAGGCCGGCCGTCAGCGCGGTGTTGGCCCGCCACCCGCCGCGCAGCGACTGCTGCGTCAGCACCGGCGGCGTCTGCGTCACGTACGTGTCGGGGTAACGGAACCGATGCAGGAACACCCCCCAGTCGAGGCGCAGTCGCCAGCGGTCGGCCATCACGTACGTGACCCCGGCCCCCCCCGTGAACAGGACGTTCGTCCCCACCGCGAAGCCACCGACGTCGCGCTCCGCGACCAGGTCGGTCAGCAGCCCCACCCCGAGCGACGCCCCGGGAATGAGCCGACGCCACGACTTCTGGCCGGTCAGCTGCATCGCGAAGCCGGCGTCCGTTACCGCGAGGGGCCACCGGTAGCGCCCCAGTCCCCGCTGGTTGACCGCGCGGAAGGGGTCCAGCGGCGTGCGGGACGAGAGCACCGCCTGCTGCCGCACGTAGAGCGACCCCGCGCTGCCGATCGTCCAGTCGTAACGCGCGCCGATCACCGGCGCGCTGGCCGGCGAGACGCCGGCCGGGTCACGGCCGGCGTTCCACCAGCCCGCGAACGTCGTCAGTCCCTGCCGGAACGGCGCGTCGGCGAACGGGCTGCGCTCGGGAAGCGTCCCGACCTGCGCGGCGAGGCGACCGGTGCCGAGCAGAACGACGAGCGCGACGGGCGCGGCCCGGCGGACGGCCTGGCGGACGGCCCGGCGGACGGCCTGGCGGACGGTCTGGCGGACGGTCTGGCCGCCGCGCGCGAGGGGTGACGTCAGAGCAGGCCGCCTCATGCCGACGCCCCGTGTTCCTGCGCGATCAACGCCGCCGCCGGCGACGTCGCCGAGAGGTCGGTGAGGTCCCGCCCCGTCATCTCCGCCGGCCGCTCGAGGCCGAGCAGCGACAGCACGGTCGGGCCCACGTCGCACAGGGCGCTCTGCCCGCGCAGCGGACGGTCGCCCGCCGGGTCGAACAGCAGGAAGGGCACGGGGTTCGTGGTGTGGGCCGTGTGCGGGCCGCCGGTCGCGGGGTCGATCATCATCTCGCAGTTGCCGTGGTCGGCGGTGATCAGCAGGCGGGTGCCGGTGCGCTCCGCCTCGGCCACGATGCGCGCGAGGCAGCGGTCCACCACCTCGATCGCCGCGATCGTCGCCGGCATCGAGCCCGTGTGTCCCACCATGTCCCCGTTCGCGAAGTTGCACAGCATGAAGTCGTGCGCCCCGCCGGCGATCGCGCGGCAGAGCACGTCGGTGACGCCGTCGGCGGACATCGCGGGCTGCAGGTCGTACGTCGCGACCTGCGGGCTCGGCACCAGCTCGCGCACCTCGCCCGCGAAGGGCACCTCGATGCCGCCGTTGAAGAAGTACGTCACGTGCGGGTACTTCTCCGTCTCCGCCGTGCGCAGCATCGAGCGCCCCGCCTCGCTGACGACCTCCGCCACGATCCGCGCCATCGAGAACGGCGGGAAGGCGGACGGGAAGGGAAACGTCGCGTCGTACTGCGTCATCGTGGCGAGGTGCACGCGCGGCCGCGCCGGCACCGGGAAGCCGTCGAACCCCTCGACGGCGAGCGCCCGCACCAGCTGCCGCATGCGGTCGGAGCGGTAATTCCAGCACAGCACCGCGTCGCCGTCGCGCATCGGCGCGACCGGCCGGCCCTCGGCGTCCACCATGACGTGCGGGACGACGAACTCGTCGGTCTCGCCGCGCGCGTGCGCGTCGCGGATGCACCGCATCGGGTCGGGCGCGGTCGGGCCCACCCCCTCGGCGATCGCGCGGTAGGCGACCTCGGTGCGCGGCCAGCGGCGGTCGCGGTCCATCGCGTAGTACCGCCCGCTCACGCTCGCCACGACCGCCACCCCCGCCGTCCGCGCCAGCAGCTGCGGCATGTGCTCGAGCGACGAGGTCGGCATCGTGTCGCGGCCGTCGAGCAGCGCGTGGATCGCGACCTTCGCCACCCCCTGCCGCTGCGCCAGGTCCACGAGCGCCCACGCGTGCCGGTCGAGCCCGTGCACCCCGCCGTCACCGATCAGCCCCACCAGGTGCAGCGTGCCCCCGGTCTTGTGCACGTGCGCGCACGCGTCCACGAACGCCGCCGCCTGGAAGAACGACCCGTCGTGGATCGCCTGCGAGATGCGCACGAGGTCCTGCATCACCACGCGCCCCGCCCCGAGGTTGAGGTGCCCAACCTCGCTGTTCCCCATCTGGCCTGCCGGCAACCCGACGGCCAGCCCCGAGGCGCGCAGCAGCGTGCGCGGCGTCCGCGCCCACAACCGATCCCACGTCGGCGTCCCGGCCAGCGCGATCGCGTTGCCCTCGCGCTCCGCGCGGTATCCCCAGCCGTCCAGCACGACCAGGGCGACTGGCCGTCGTGCGGTCGTGCCCATCTCTTCTCGCTCGCGGGTGCGGGTGCTAACCTCACCGACGGCCCGCGACGCGGGACGTCTCCGCCGGAAATCTATGTCCGTGACCCCCTCCTACAACGCACGGCGTGCCGCCCGCCGGGCCAGCGCCGCGCGCCTCCTTCGGCTCGTGCGACCCCGGATCGTCGCCGCCCTGGTCGCACTGGGCGCCGTCGGCCCCGCGAACGCGCAGGTGGCGGTGGTGCGCAACAGCCCCCTGCTCGCCCAGCCGACCAAGGGCGCCCGCTCGCTCGGGACCCTGCTCCGGGGCGGCACCGTGGCGTCCGGCCCCACGCTCGGCGGCTGGCAGCAGGTCACGCTCGACGGCTGGCTCGAGGCCGGATTCCTCGGCGGCAAGGTTGACACCTTTCCACGCAGCGTCCGGCGGAATGGCTCGACACTCCGCGCCTCGGCGTCGCCCACGGCGCGCGCGGTCGCCCGCCTCAACGGCGGAACCGGCCTCCAGCTGATCGGGACCTCGGGACGCTTTTCGCGCGTGCAGTTCGTGGCCTGGGTGCGCACGGAGGGGCTCGGCCGGCCGAACGGGGCGGCCGCTCAGGCCAGCGGTCGCGGCGTCCGACCCGTACCGCCGAAGGCCGTCGATGCGGCTCCGTCGCTCCTCGCGGCCCCCGCGCCCGCCGATGCCGCCCTGATTCCCGACGGCGCCCTCAAGCCGGCGGGGTCGCGCGGGGCCGATGTCCGGCTCGCCCCCGACGGGCGCATCCTTGCGTCCGTGCGGCCGCAAGCCGTACTCGTTCCCCAGGCGAGGGACCGGGGCTGGGTCCGGGTCCGGCTCGAGGGCTGGGTGCGCGAGCGCGACCTCATGCCCGCCGATTCCGCCTTGCGCGGCATCCGCAGCGCGGCCGACCTGCGGTCGGATCCCGAGGGCACCAAGGGCGTGACGGTGCGATGGGTCGTGGACGTCCTCGGGCTGCAGACCGCCGACGGACTGCGCCGAGACCTCAGCGAAGGCGAGCAGTACCTCCTCGCCCGCGGGCCCGACGGCGAGGAGGCACTGCTCTATCTCGCCATTCCGCCGACACTCCTCGAAACCGCCCGCGCGTGGCCCCAGATGTCCCGGGCGCTCGTCGTCGCGCGGGTGCGCACCGGCCGCAGCGAACCGACCGGCGTTCCCGTGCTCGACGTCCAGTCCCTCTCGAAGCCCTGACCATGACGTCCTCCGGCCGCCTCGGCGCGGCGCTGCTCGTCATCCTCGGCGCCGGCGTCGCCGCGCTCGGCGGACGGGCCTACCACCTCGGCCGCGTCACCCTCGACGGGCGTCGTGCCGCCGGCGTGGCCCGGGCCAGCGCGGAGTCGCTCGGCGTGCGCGTGGCCGCCACCCGCGAGCAGGCGCTCGTGGCGCGACTGCGCGCCGAGGCGCGCGCGCTCCCGGGGCTGCTGCTGGCGGTGGCGCTCGACAGCAACGAGGCGACGCTCTTCCGCGACGGCCTGCCCCTGCGGCGCATGCCGGTCGAGCGCGCCACCGGGCCGCTGCCCACCGGGGCCCCGGCGCTGGCGCGCGGGGAGTACGTCGTCGGGCGGGTCGCCGGTCCCAAGGACACCGTCGAGGTCCCGACGTGGGCCTGGACGGGCCGCGGCATGCCGGCGCCGGCAGAGCGCCGCCTCAAGGGTGGACTCGGGCCGGTCGTGGTGGAACTCGTGGACGGACCGTGGCTCTACGCCCGCCACCCCGAGGGGCCGCTCGCCGACTCCGCCTTCGTCCTGCCCGGCGCACTGCGGTTCGCCCCGCGCGACCTGCAGGTGCTCAAGCCGAACCTCCAGGTCGGCACTCCCGTGTACATCTATTAAAGCCCGCCCGCCTGCCGATGGACACCGAGCCGACCTCCCCACTCGCGATCACCGCCCCCACCTTCCGGCGCGTCGCGCTCGCGATGGCCGGGATCGGCCTCGGCCTCGGCGGCGTCGTCGCCTGGCTCACCCCGGCAGCGCGAGCCGCGCAGGCCGACCTCGCGGCCGCGGAGCAACAGCGCGACAGCGTGCGACGCGAAGCCGCAGCCGCCGGCGACTCGCTCTCGGCCGCCCTCGCGGCGAAGGGCGGAGCCCCCGGCGACACGGCGTACCTGGTCGTGTCCATCGCCGAGAATCGGCTCTGGCTCAAGCGCCGGGACTCCGTCCTGTTCACCACCCGCGTCGCCACCGGCACGGGCGGCGAACTCAAGCGCGTCGGTTCCAAGGCGATGTGGAAGTTCGATACGCCGCGGGGGCGGCTGAAGGTCGAGCGCAAGGACGAGAATCCCATGTGGGCGCCGCCGGACTGGCACTTCGTCGAACTGGCGAAGAAGCGGAAGCTCAAGCTGGTCTTCCTGCGGGCCGGCATGACGGTCCCCCTGCCGGACGGTTCGATGATTGCCCTGAGCGGCAACGACGTCGTGCGGCGGTCCCCCAACGGTGCCGAGGTACCGTACGACGCCCGGGAAGGTCGGGAGATCATCGTCGGGCGCCGGCTCATCGTCCCACCGCTGGGCACGCACCAGCGGCGCTTCGCCGGCGTGCTCGGACCCTTCCGGCTCTACCTCGGCGACGGCTACGGGATTCATGGCACCGATATCCCGAGCTCGATTGGCCGTTCGGCCAGTCACGGGTGCATTCGGGTGCGGAACGAGGATATCGAAGCGCTGTATCAACTTGTGCCGGTCGGCACGCCAGTTTTCGTCTATTGAGTCGCGCGTCGCTGGCCGAGTGAGATTACTTTCTGGCCAGTCGGTCAGGTGACGATTTACGCCCCTCGCGTGATAGCGAATGGGGACGGCACCCGTAGCTTGACCCGAAGCCGCGCGACCGGCCGGCGCAGCAGCGCGAGCCACCGTGACGACAGCGTTCCCCCACCCGTCCAGCCCATACCGATGATCGTGTCTCCTGCGCCTCGGCTCCGTCGCCTGCCCCGAGCCCTGCTCGTGGCCGCCGCGGCCTGCACGCTGGCGACGCCGGCGCGGGCCGGGGCGCAGGGCTTCTCGTTGAATACGTTCTTCGGCGGCCGCTCCGATGACTCGCTCGTCGTCTCGGACTCGGCGGCCCCGACGCCGATCCGCGGGCTGTCCGGCAAGCTGCGCCTGCGCATCTTCGGGCCGCGCCGTTCCCTGCGGATCCCGGTGATCGCCCGGCTCTTCGGCGACTCGGCCGTCCGCACCCCCGGCATCCATGCCGCCAAGGCGGCAGCGGCCGCCGACGGCGAGACCGGCGTCGCGCTGGCGACCGTCGTTCCGTTCGAGCAGAAGGACGGCCGCTTCGTCCACGGCTACCGCGTGGGCTACTGGCCCGAGGAGCGCGGGCGGCTGCGCAACGGGATGTACCTGAACCCCGACGGCTTCGTGAAGGTGACGCGCGAGGAGGCGGACATGCCGCTCTCCGAGCACTTCTCCATCCGCGACTTCCTCACGCACGACCAGTCGGATGTCTGGCCCAAGTTCGTCGTGCTGCGCGACGAACTCATCGACAAGCTCGAACTCGTCATCGACGAACTCAACGCCTCCGGGGTCCCCGTCACCCACATGAAGGTGATCTCGGGTTTCCGGCACCCCGAGTACAACCAGGGTCTCCGCGCCCGCACGCGGCGCCGCACCACCGGGTCGCCGGCGCAGGACAGCCGGCACCAGTTCGGCGACGCCGCCGACGTGATCGTGGACAACGACCACAACGGGCGCATGGACGACCTCAACCGGGACGGCCGCAGCAACTCGAAGGACGTCAAGGTCCTCATCGAGGCGGTCGAGCGCGTCGAGCGCCGCTTCCCCGAGCTCGTCGGCGGTGCCGGCACCTACCGGGCGACCCGCCAGCACGGGCCCTTCGTGCACATCGACGTGCGCGGCAATCGCGCCCGGTGGGGCCGCATCTGATCCACCGGCGCGTCGGCCCGCCGACGCGCTGCCCGGGAGCGACCGAATCATCCGGCGCGGCGCGGCCGTAGGTTCCGGCATCGCTTCTCCCAGGCCGGCCTCATGGACACGACCCTCCGCGACCGCATTCTCCGCGCGCTCGACACCCTGCCCGACGACAAGGGCTACCAGGTGCTCGACTACGTCTCGTTCCTCGAGTCGCGCTACGCCTCGCACGCCCCGCCGCCCGACAACGTCTTCACCCGCCTCGCCTCCGCCGTCGAGGACACGCTGCGCGCCTCCAAGGTCAACGCGACCACCGTGGCGCAGGCCATGGGCATGATGAACAAGGCGATGGGGGTGCTGAGCGGCGTCGCGGCGGCGGGCCAGGCGGTCGTCAGCGACGTGGCCAGCGTCGGCAAGCAGGTCGCGTCCGACATCGCGGCCGCCGCGGCGAAGCCCTCGCCGACCGTCACCCCTCCTGCCGCCCCTGCCAATGACACCGCTCCGTCGGACGGCCAGGCGGGCTGACCCGTCGTCGGGGGACGACGACGCCGGCCGCCGCGGGGCCGACATGCGGGGCGGGGCCCCCCGTACCGGGGCGAAGCGCTCCCTGCTGGGCGTCATCCGGCGGCTGCCGGACTACCTGCGCATGCTCGCCGGCCTGATGCGCGATGCCCGCGTCTCCCGACTCGATCGCGGGCTCGTGCTCGCCGCTGCGGCCTACATCGTCCTCCCCTTCGACTTCCTGCCCGACTTCATCCCCTTTCTCGGCGAAGTGGACGACGTCTTCCTGCTCGTCCTGGCGTTGCGGCGGCTCGTCGAGCGTGCGGGCCGGGCCGTGCTCCTCGATCACTGGCGTGGCGATCCGGCCGCCCTGTCCGACCTGACGTTCAGCCGAGTCCTCGCGGCGGCCGCCTTCTTCCTCCCGGCGTCGATCACGCGGCGCCTCCGCCGGCTGCTCGCAAGTACCTGACCGGGCCGGTTGGCCGCCACGGTGGAGGGCGCTTACCTTTCGCCATGGCGACCACATCCCGCCCAACGGCCACGGCCCCGTCACACCGGGGTCCCTCGCGTCCCGCCGAGCAGGCCGACGCGCCGGCCGCCTCGCCCCGCATCCGCGCCGAGGTCGGCCTCACCTTCGACGACGTCCTGCTCGTGCCGGCGCACTCGCTGGTGCACCCGAGCAGCGTGCAGACCGCCAGCCGTTTCTCCCGCGGCATCGCCCTCAACGTCCCGCTGGTCTCGGCGGCGATGGACACCGTCACCGAGGCGGAGATGGCCATCGCGATGGCCCGCGCGGGCGGCATCGGGGTGATCCACAAGAACATGTCCATCGACCGGCAGGCGGCCGAGGTGGACCGGGTGAAGCGTTCCGAGAGCGGGATGATCCTCAACCCGATCACTCTCGCCCCCTCTGCGACGCTGCGCGAGGCGGTCGCGCTCATGAAGCGCTTCCGCATCTCCGGCGTGCCGGTGGTGAACGCCGACGGGATGCTCGTCGGCATCATCACCAACCGCGACCTGCAGTTCGAGCGCCAACTCGACCGCCCGCTCGAGCAGGCGATGACCGCCACGGGCCTCGTCACCGCCCCCGAGGGGACGACGCTCGACGAGGCGGAGACGGTGATGGCCCGGCACCGGATCGAGAAGCTGCCGGTCGTGGATGCCGGGGGCCGCCTGAAGGGGCTCATCACCGTGAAGGACCTCCACAAGCGCCGCCAGTATCCCGACGCCAACAAGGACCGTTTCGGCCGGCTCCGCGTGGCGGCGGCGATCGGCGCGGGGGGCGACGTCCTGACCCGTGCCCGCGCGCTGGTTGACGCGGGGGCCGACGCGCTCGTCGTGGACACGGCGCACGGGCACTCCGACGGGGTGCTGCAGGCCGCGGCCGCGGTGCGCGAGGCCTTCCCCGACGTCCAGCTCGTCGCCGGCAACGTGGCCACCCGTGCGGGGGCCGAGGCGCTCGTGGCCCGCGGGGTGGACGCGGTGAAGGTCGGCGTCGGGCCGGGCTCGATCTGCACGACGCGCGTCGTCGCGGGCGTGGGCGTGCCGCAACTGACGGCCGTCATGGAGGCCGTGGCGGGAGCCGGCGACGTACCGGTCATCGCCGACGGCGGCATCAAGTACTCCGGCGACCTCGTCAAGGCGCTCGCGGCCGGCGCCCAGAGCGTCATGATGGGCTCGATGCTCGCGGGCACCGAGGAGAGCCCTGGGGAGTCGTTCCTGCTCGAGGGGCGGCGCTTCAAGATGATCCGCGGCATGGGCTCGCTCTCGGCGATGCAGGACGGCTCGGCCGACCGCTACTTCCAGGACGGCGAGCTGGGATCGAAGAAGCTCGTCCCCGAGGGCATCGAGGGCCGCGTGCCCTACAAGGGGCCGGTCGGCGACGTGCTCTACCAGCTCATCGGCGGCCTCCGCAGCGGCATGGGCTACGTGGGGTGCGGCACCATCGACGAGCTGCGCACGCGCACCGAGTTCCAGCGGATCACCACCGCGGGCCTCCGGGAGAGCCACCCGCACGACGTCACCATCACCCGCGAAGCGCCCAACTACAGCGTCTGACCCGTCGGCCGGCCGCGCCCCCGGGGGGCGGCCGGCCGCCCCTTTCGGCGGCGCGGCAATTGACCGGGGCGGGGCGGGGGGTCACCTTCCGCCGGTTGTCGCCGGCCGCGCCGTTCGTGCGGCCTCCACCCCGACGTCGGATCCCATGGGTCTCTGGTCGAAGAAGGACATCCTCGCGCTGCAGGCCGAAGCCGGCGCATCCGCGGGCGGGCTCAAGCGCTCGCTCGGTGCCCTCAACCTCACGATGCTCGGCATCGGCGCGATCATCGGCGCCGGCATCTTCGTGCTGACAGGCACCGCGGCGGCGAACTTCGCCGGGCCGGCCGTCTCGCTCTCGTTCGTGCTCGCCGGGCTGGCCTGCCTCTTCGCGGGGCTCTGCTACGCCGAGTTCGCCTCGATGATCCCGATCGCCGGCTCGGCGTACACCTACGCCTACGCCACCATGGGCGAGGCGATCGCCTGGTTCATCGGCTGGAATCTCGTGCTCGAGTACCTCTTCGCGGCCGCCACCGTGTCGGTGGGCTGGTCGGGCTACTTGAGCGCGATGCTCGGCGAGGTCGGCATCCACATCCCGGCCGCCTTCGCCTCGGCGCCCCTCACCGTGGTCAACGGCCACCAGGTCGTGCAGGCCTTCACCTGCGTGGATCCCGCCTCGGGCGGCACGCTCGTGGACGCCGCCACGAAGGTCGCCTTCGTCGCCCGCGAGGCCTGCTCGGCGGCCGGTGGCCAGGTCGTCAACGGCATCATCAACATGCCGGCGGTCCTCCTGATCCTCGGCCTGACCGTGCTGCTCGTCCGCGGCGTGCAGGAGTCGGCGACCTTCAACAACATCGTCGTCTTCATCAAGATGACGATCGTGCTGCTGGTCATCGGGTTCGGCTTCTTCTACGTGAAGGCCGAGAACTGGACGCCGTTCATTCCGGAGATGGTCACCAACCCCGACGGCTCGACCAAGTACGGGATCTCCGGCGTGCTGCGGGCGGCGCCGGTGGTGTTCTTCTCCTACATCGGCTTCGACGCCGTCTCGACCGCCGCGCAGGAGGCGAAGAACCCGCAGCGCGACCTCCCGATCGGGATGATCGCGTCGCTGCTCATCTGCACGGTGCTCTACATCCTGATGTCGCTGGTGATGACCGGGCTCGCTCCCTACCCGGAGCTCGGTGTGCCGCACCCGGTGTCGGCCGCGATCGCCGCGGCGCCGCAGCTCAAGTGGCTCGAGTACCTCGTGAACATCGGTGCCGTCGCCGGTCTCTCGTCGGTGGTGCTGGTGATGCTCATGGGCCAGCCGCGCATCTTCTACACGATGGCGCGCGACGGCCTGCTCCCGCGCATCTTCAGCCGCGTGCACCCCAAGTACCAGACGCCGGCCGCCTCGACATGGATCGTCGGCGCGATCGCGGTCGTCATCGCCGGCTTCTTCCCCCTCGGCCTCCTCGGCGAGCTCGTCTCCGGCGGCACCCTCGCGGCGTTCGCCACGGTGTGCATCGGCGTCTGGGTGCTCCGCGTGCGGTCCCCCGAGCTCAAGCGGCCCTTCCGCACCCCGCTCGTCCCCCTCGTGCCGATCCTCGGCGCTGGCTCCACGCTGTACATGATGTCGAAGCTCCCCGCGCTCACCTGGACGCTCCTCGGCGTGTGGACGGCGATCGGCATGACGACGTATTTCGCCTACGGCATGCGCAACTCGACCATCGGCAAGCGCGAGGCCGGGCTCGTCGCCGGCGACTGACCAGCCCCGTATCCGCACGACGACGCGGCGCCCGGGCCTCCCGGGCGCCGCGTTAGTTTTCCCCCATGGCCCTGCACGTCGACCTGCTCAACGTTCCGGCGCACCGCCGCGCCGTCATCGAGCGCTTCGCCGCCGAGTTCGTCCCCGGGCGCCGCGTCGCGCTCTCGACCCACATCAACGCCGACGGCGACGGGTGCGGCTCCGAGACGGCGCTGGCCCGCCTTCTCGCGTTCCGCGGCATGCGGCCGGTGATCGTCAATCCGACCCCGTGGCCGACGCTGTTCGACTTCCTCCTCGGCGACGACGTCGAGGAGCGATCCGCCGACGGGCCCTCGGCGCTGCGCGACGTCGATCTTCTCATCGTCCTCGACATCAGCGACGTCAAGCGGCTCGGCCACCTCGCCGACGCCGTGCGGGCGCTCACCGTGCCCGTGCTCGTCATCGATCACCACGTGCCGAGCGACGAGCCCCCGGCGCCACCGGAGCGCATCCTGAGCGACGTCGCCGCGTGCGCGACCGGCGAGCTGGTCCACGACGTCGCCGACGTCCTCGACCTCCCCTTCTCCCCGGCCGTCGCCCGCGGTCTCTACGCCGCGATCCTCACCGACACCGGCAGCTTCCGCTTCTCGAACACCTCGCCGCGTGCGCACGCGATCGCCTCGCGCCTCCTCTCCGTCGGCGTGGATCCCGAGGAGATGTACCGGCAGGTGTACGCGCGCGTCCCCGTCGGGCGCATCCAGCTGCTGCGCGACGCGCTCGACACGCTCGAGGTTGACGCGGTGCACGGCATCGCGTGGCTCTCGCTCCCCGCCGGCGCGCTCGAGAAGTACGGTGTGGCCTCCGAGGACCTCGACGGCATCGTCGAGCACCCGCGCTCGATCGCCGGCACCCGGCTCGCGCTCTTCTTCCGCGACCTCGGGCACGGCAAGGTGAAGGTCTCGTTCCGCTCCACCGGCCGCGTGGACGTCAACGCGCTCGCGCGCCGCTACGGCGGAGGTGGCCACGCCAAGGCCTCCGGGGCGCTCGTTGCCGGCACGCTCGCCGAGGTGCGCGCTCGCGTGGTGGACGAGGCGCGGCGGTTCGTCGCGGCGACCTGACGCGACCCGCCGCGCTCGGCGGGACGACCGGCGCGACGGAACGACACTCGGCGCAACGCGCGGCCCACGCGCCGGGGCGCCCGCGGCCCGAGCTTCGGCGCGTTCCCGCCACGATTCCGTGGCCCTTCGCCCCCCGCGCCGGAGCCCGCCATGTCCCGCCTCGTCACCCGCGCCCGTTCCCGCTGGCCCATCGCCGCCCTGCTCGCCGGCGGCCTCATCGCCACCATCCTCACCCTCGTCCCCGCGCGGGCCGAGGCGCTCGACGCCGACGGCTACTGCGCCGCCACCGGCTTCTTCTTCTGCTTCAAGCCCGAGGTCGGGACGCGCCCCGACGGCACCCTCGAGGTGCGCTTCTACTATGCCGGACCGAGCGGCTCGACGTGGATCTTCTGACCCCCCGCGCCGGCGGCGGGGCCGTGCTCGTCGGCCTCGTCGTCGGCCTCGTCGTCGGCCTCGTCGTGGGCGCGGCCGCCGCCCGGCATCGCGCCGCGCCACCCCTCCTCCCGACGCTCGGCGCCTCGCCGGGCCCGGTGGTCGTCGCCGTGCTGCAGCCCGGCGATTGCGACGGCCGGCTCGAGGCGCTCGCGCCGGTGGTGCGCGCGGCCGACCGCGCCGGGGCGCGTGTCGTCGTGCGCGTCCCGGGCGGCACCACGGCAGCGCAGGTCGTGGCGTCGCGCTTGCGCGACCTGGGATGGCAGCTCCCCGTCTCCCGCGCCTCGCCCGCCGCGGTGCGCGCCCTCCGGCACCTCGGACACGTCGGCACACCCCTGCTGGCGATCGCCGACGCCCGGGGCCGCCTCGTGTTCGCCGCGCCGCTGCCCGAGACGCCCGACGCCCTCGTCCGGTGGCACGCCGTGCTGCCGCTCCTTCTGCCGTCGTGAGGGCGCGGCTTCGTCCGCCGCGCCGGGCCGCCGGCGCCGCGCGACTGCTGCGGGCGTGCGCCGCCCTCGTCGCAGCGGCCCTCGCCCTCGGCGTCGGGTGCGAGCTCGCGGGCCCCCGCCCGCGCAGCGCCGATGCGGTCGCGCCGTCCCGCGTGATCACCCTGCGCGCCGACGTCACCGCGCACGTGGCGGCCGAGCCCGCGCTGGCCCCCGTGCGCGTCGTGGCGTCCGGTCGCCGCGCGCTGGTGCTCGATGCCGCGCATCGCCGCCTCGCCGAGTGGACGTCAACGCGCGACGGCGTGAGGCACGTCGGGCCGACGCTCGGAGCCGCGTCCCGCCAGGTCGTCGCGCTCGCCGACACGGTCGCAGTGCTCGACCCGCAGGCCGCGCGCCTCGTGCAGCTCGCGGCCGACGTCGCGGTGCGCCGAGTCGAGCTGCCGCGCGTGCCCGGCCTCGCCGCCGCCTGCCCCTTCGGCGACGGCAGCTGGCTGCTGCTCACGGACCATGCCACCGATGCGCTGCTGCGTGTCGCGGCCGACGGGCAGGTCCGGTGGCGTCGTCCCCTGCCGTGGGCGCCGGTGTCCCGCTGGCCGGCCCTCGCGCGACAGGGGCTGGTGGTGCCCGCGCGCGGCGGGTGCGTGCTGGCGATGGCGTTCGGGCCGGGTTGGGCGACGGTGGACACCGCCGGCCGGTACACGACCGTGATGCCGTACCGCGAGACGATGCCGGTGCCGAGGCGACGCCGGCTCCGGGGAGGCGAGGGCCTCACCGCGCGCGCCCCGCTCGTCGGTGACGCGTCGCTGCGCGGGGACACGCTCGAACTGCTCGTCGGGGGTGCGACCGCCGCCGCCTGGCGCACGCTCGACCGCTACCACGTGCGGACGGGGGGCTACCTCGGCTCGGTCGCCCTGCCCGGACCGGTGCGCGCCATCACGGCGGTACCGGGCGGCTGGATCGCGATCGTGCCCACGCCCGGTGGCCCCCGCCTCGCCCGGCTCGCGCCGGCGGACGGGGGGCGCGTAGGAAACGCCGGCCGATCCCGGTAACTTCGGGGGCTGTCCTCCTCCACCGGCATCACCCCATGTCCGAGTCCCTGACGGCGCGCGTCGAGCGCGCCCTCCGTTCGATCGTCAACGCGCGCACCGGCACCGACGTCTGGGCCGGCGAGCAGGTGCGCGACGTCGCCACCACCACCGACGGCAAGGTCCAGCTCACCCTCCTGCTCGACGCGCGCGACGATGCGACCCTCGTGCGCGACGTGCGGCAGGCCGTCGAGCGCCTCGACGGCGTCACGGCCGTCCGCGTGGTGCCGCGCGACCCGGCCGAGGCGAAGCCGGTGTCGGCCGGCCCCAAGGCGCCGGGGCAGGGCAAGGCCCTCCCCGTGATGTCCGAGCCCGCGGCTCCCCGCGGCGCGCCCGCGCCGACGCCGGTGGCGTACCCCGAGCTCGGCCGCATCATCGCCGTCTCGTCCGGCAAGGGCGGCGTCGGCAAGTCCACCGTCACCACGAACCTCGCCGTGGCGCTCGCCCGGCAGGGCTATCGCGTCGGGCTGCTCGACGCCGACATCTACGGCCCCAACGTGCCGCGCATGATGGGGGTCAACGCGCCGCCACCGGTGCAGCAGGAGAAGATCCAGCCGCTCGAAGCCCACGGCGTCAAGGTGATGTCGCTCGGCTTCATGATCGACCGCGACCAGCCCGCGATCTGGCGCGGCCCGATCGTCATGAAGATCATCACGCAATTCCTGCGCGACGTCGCGTGGGGCCAGCTCGACTTCCTGCTCGTGGACATGCCGCCGGGCACCGGTGACGCGCAGCTCTCGCTGGTGCAGAACACGCAGGTCGCCGGGGCGGTCATCGTCACGACGCCGCAGCAGGTGGCCGTCGGCGACGCCCTCCGCGGCGTGAAGATGTTCGAGCGCGTGGCGGTGCCCGTGCTGGGCATCGTCGAGAACATGGCGTGGTTCGAGAATCCCGAGACGGGCAAGCCGATCGCGGTCTTCGGCTCCGGCGGCGGGCAGTCGCTCGCCGACGAGTGCGGCGTGCCGCTGCTGGGGCACGTGCCGCTCAACCCGCGGGTGGCGCAGGCCGGTGACGACGGGACCCCGATCATCGTCGGCGATCCGCAGTCCAATGCGGCCCGGGCGTTGGCGGCGGTGGCGACCAAGGTGGCGGAGCGGATGGCGGCCGTCGCCGCGCGGTGACGGGGCCGGCGGCGTCCGGCGGCGGTGCCTTCGCCACCGGCCACGGCGAGCTCTTCGCCGACCCGCAGGAGGGCGTCGCGCCGGTGGCGATCACCACCGGGCCCGATCGCCACGACGTCGTCGCCGGCGACCTGCCGAGCGTCATCCGGCGGCTCGCGCTGCCGGCGGTCGCCTCGAACCTGCTCATGACCCTCTTCGCGTCGGTCGACGCGTACTGGGTGGGGACGCGCATCGGGCCCGAGGGGCTCGCGGCCGTCAGCACGTCCATCTTCTGGGTCTGGGGCATCGTCTCCATCGCCGAGCTCGTGAGCATCGGGCTCACCGCGGTGGCGGCGCGCCGCATCGGCGAGGGACGCCCCGACGAGGCCGCGCGGGTGAACGCCGAGGCGCTCGCGCTCGCCCTCGGGCTCGGCCTCGCGGTGGCGGTGGCCGGTACGCTGGCGCTGCCGGCGCTCTTCGCGATCATGGAGACGCCGCCTGCGGTCACCGCACTCGGGCGGCACTACCTCGGCACCTACCTGCTCGGCTCGCCGCTCATCTTCGGCTTCTTCGCCGTGGATGCCGCCTTCCGCGCGGCCGGCGACACGCGTACGCCGCTCGCCCTGCTCTCGACGAGCGTGGTGGTGACGCTGCTGCTCGATCCCGTGCTGATCCTCGGGCTCGGCCCCGCGCCCCGGCTCGGGATCACCGGTGCCGCGGTGGCCCTCGTCGCCACGCGCGGGACGGCCTTCGCGATCGGCGTCGCGCTGCTGCGCCGCCGCGGCATGCTCCGCGTGGGGTGGCCGCGCGCCGCGGTGCTGGCGTCGGTGGTGCGCATCGGCCTGCCGACGGCGACGTGGGGCGTGGTCTTCTCGCTCGTTTACGTCCTGATGACGCGCACGACCACGCGCTTCGGCACGCCGGCCCTCGCGGCACTCGGGATCGGCCATCGCATCGAGAGCTGGCTCCACATGGTCGGCGTCGGGTTCGGCGCTGCGGCGGCGGCGATCGTCGGGCAGAACCTCGGGGCCGGCCGCCTCGACCGCGCCCGTCGCGCCGGCTGGCTCATCACGTGGTACGCGACGCTCCCGTCCCTCGTCTTCGCCGCGTTCCTCCTCGCGGTCCCGGAGTGGTTCTCCAGCCGCTTCACGACCGACCCGGCGGTGATCGCCGAGGCCGCCCGCTACCTGCGCATCATCGTGCCGGCGGTGCTCGTGCTCACCGCCGAGCTCGTCCTCGAGGGGGCGCTCGGCGGCGCGGGCGACACGGTGCCGCCCATGGTCACGAGCACCGGCCTCACCCTCCTGCGCCTGCCGCTGGCGGCGTGGGCGGCGGGGCACTGGGGGGTGCAGGGGATCTGGTGGGTGATCTCGCTGACGGCCGCGGGGCGCGGCCTGGCGATGCTGGCGATCTGGCGCTGGGGGCGGTGGGCGCACAAGACCGTGTGACGATGTCGCTGAACGGCGTGGTGCTCTCGCGGTGCCCCGACGCGGTCCTCAACGCGGTCCTCAACGCGGCGCGGGCGCTGGGCCTCGCGCGGGGGGCGAAGCTGGTCATGCGCGGCTGACCGCGCCCCTCAGCGCCGCTCGATCGCGAGTGTCCCCAGCACCGAGGTCAGCGCCACGCGCATCGTCCGCCGCGCCGATGCGTAGCCCGGGCTCACCCACGCATCGCCGTCGCGCTCGAATCCCGGCAGGTCGAGGCGGTTGAGCCACCGCGCCTCCGCCTCGACGCGCACGCCCACGTCGGGCGGTACGACGAGCCGCGCCTGCCCGATCGCCAGCGCGAGGTCCACCTCGACGTCCCCCGTCCACGAGCCGGCGAAGTCGAGTACGATCTCGCCCACCCCGCCCGAGGCGTCGATCCGGCGCGCCTGCGCCTGCGCCAGGCCGAGCACGCGCAGCGTGCCGGCCCCCACCTGCAGCGACAGCCGCTCGAGCGGCTGTCGCGCGGCCGTGTCGAAGCGCACCGTGGCCCGGCTCGCCCCGCTGGCGAAGTCGAGCGACCGCACACGCAGGCCGGTCAGGTCGAGTTCCGCCTCGACCGCGCCGAGCTGCACGTCGAGGTCGAGCGGCGCGCGTGCGGTGAGCCCGAGCGTCAGGTCGGTGCGACCCGACGCCGGCAGGCGCAGCCCGTCGAGCCGCGTCCGGACGCGAAGGGTGCGGGTTCCCGCCTGCCACTCGACCGTGGGCACGAGCCGATCCGCGTCGTACCGCAGACGGACGTCGTAGAGCGTCCCCGAATCCGCGGGCTCCAGCCGCAGCGTGCCGACGCCGTAGGCCAGCGCGACGTGCACGGGCTGCGTGTCCCGAGCCGGCCGTCGCGCCTCGAGCATCTGCCAGTCCTGCGCCCCGGCCCGTTCGGAGATGGCGAGCGCGCCGGCGAGCGCGATCACGGTGGCACCACCCCGGCCGAGCCGGGCCGACGCCCGGCTCGCCATCAGCGAGCGGCGCCGCTTGTCGCGACGGGCCGCCGCGCAGCCGCGACGCCCGTGACCGGGGTCGGCGTGGCCCACGCGTACTGGTCCACCGGCACTTCGCGCGACGCGGAGGCGCGCACCGGGCGCATGCCGACGCGCGACAGGAGGGTCGCGCCGAAGCCCGCCGTGGCGGCCACCCAGCTGACGCCGGCGGCGGCGATGCCCAGCAGCCACTCGCCCGCCGGCCACACCGCGCCGCCCGCGAGCATGAGCCCCCACGGGACCATGAGGACGGCGGCGCCGATGACGACCGCGCGGAGTGACGCCCCCGAGGCCGACAGCCGGCGGGCGGAGTCGCCGCCCAGCGCGGCACCGATCAGGCGCGCCACACCGAGCACGCCGAGCGTCACGAGTCCCGCGACCGCGAGGGCGTAGGCGACGATCGCGAAGGGGATGAGCAGGATCCCGACGATCGTGAGGGCCAGGCCGACCACCGCCAGCCCGAGGACCGGCGTCAGGGCCAGCTCCGCGAGGAAGCCCACGAGCAGCGCGCGGCCGAAGTCGCGCTCGAGCTCGGTCGCGACCCCGTCGAGGGCCGGCTGCGCGATGAGCGTGGTGGCGATGCCGAGCAAGAGCAGCAGCACGAGCGAGGCGGCGAGCACCGCCCCTTTCTGGATCCGGGTGCGCTGGGTGCGCTCGGCCGCGGCGGCGGCGATGTCGGCGGCGGTGACCAGCGAGCGGATCTCGCCGTCCACGCGGCCCCCGTCGAGCTCGACCTTGCCGCCGAGCGCCACCGCCTGTCCCCGGACGAGGCCGCCGCTGCGGATGTAGAGGTCGCCGTCGAGGACGACCGCATCGCCGTCGATCTCACCCACGACCTCGAGCGCGCCGCGCGCGACCACGACCGGCCCCTTCACCAGCGCGCCGGCCGCGATCGTGCGGTTGCCGATGCTCACCTGGTCTGCCGACGGGAGCCCCTGGATGCCGGAGAGGCCGCGCGCCTGATCGAGGCGCCGGGCGAGGTCACGGTCCTGTGCGCCGAGCCCCGTCACCAGAGCGGCGGCGGCGAGGCCGAGCTGGAGGATGCGGCGCATCATGTCAGCCCTGCCGGCGGCGTGCCGCGGCGGCCAGACGGCCAAAGCCGAGCGCGGCAGCGCTCACCGCCGAGAGTAGCGCCACGCCGCCGATCGCCACGGTACCGAGGGAGCCGGTACGCAGCAGGGCCGAAGCGGACGGACCGAGGAGCGTCCCCAGTGCGTCGCCGACGGCGGTGGCGAGGGCCGTCTGGCCCTGGACCGCCAGCGATGCGCCGATGACCGGGACTTCCTGCACGTTCGTGGCCAGCCAGAGCCCGCCGCCAGTGACCGTCAGGCTCCCCGCCGCGAGCAGGGCGACGGCCGCACGCCGGAGCGGCACCGAGCGGGGGACGAAGCGCTCCGCGTGGTCCCAGACGGCGACGTACCACGGCTGGAAGACTTCGACGCGCTGCATCAGCCGGTCCGAGAACCCGAGCGAGGGCTTGGCGTGGGGCAGCGCCTCGAGCGCCTGCGCGACACGCCGTCCGTCGGCCACGCGGGCGCGACAGGCGGCGCATTGCTCGACGTGGGCGGTCAGCTCGGCGAGGCCGAAGCCGCCGTCGCTGTCCACGAGCAGGTCGATTTCGCTGGGAAGCAGGTGTCGGTTCACGGGTCCTCCAGGAGGTTTACGCGGCAGGGCGGCGGGAGTTTCAGCGAGACAGGCGTCACGTGACGGGCGACGGCCTCACTCGCGCAGGTGCGCGAGGGCGTCCTGCAGCTGTTTTCGCGCCCGGTGGATGTAGGTCTTGACGGTTCCCAGAGGGAGGTCGAGGGTCGTCGCGATCTCCTCGTAGGACCGCCCTTCCACGTGCCGGAGCATGATGCAGGAGCGGTACTCGGGCCGAAGCCGCTCGATGGCGGCCTCGATCGCCTTGCCCAGTTCCCTCGCCTCGAGCGCCTGCAGGGGCGATTCGCCGGTCGAGGCCGGGTCGATGGCCGAGGCCTCGATGGCCTCGGGAGAGTCCGCCCACCGGGAGCCGTCGATCGAGACGGTGTCGAGTTCGCGCTTGCGCAGGAAGTCGATCGCGACGTTGTTGGCGATCTTGAAGAGCCAGCTCGAGAGCTTGAACTCCGGGTTGTAGCGGTCGATGTGGTTGAGGACCTTGATGAACGCTTCCTGTGCCAGGTCCTCGGCCTGCTCCTTGTCGCGCACGATCCGGTACACGAGCGAGAAGACCGGGCGCTCGTAGCGACGGATGATCTCCCGATACGCGGCCTCCCGCCCCTGCTGCGCAAGGACGACCAGGTCGGCGTCGGGGAGCGTTTCGAGCTCGAGGCGCGTCGGCGGCACAGCGGGGGCACGGGGGCGGCGTCGCCCCCGGGTGCGGTCGGCGCGCCAACGCGCCGAAACGTAGGTCCGTGCGTCCGAAGCGGCCAGCGGCCAGCGGCCAGCGGCCAGCGGACGGGTGCCGGATGCCGCGACGCCGCTGGCACCAATCGGCGGGCCGGGCGATTTTTCCCGCATGTCAGCCGCCGTCACCGACGAGCGGCAGGTCGCCGCCGCCGCCGCCCAGGGCCGCTCGGCGGCGGGCAAGCGCGCCTACGTGCGCCGGATGTTCTCGGACATCGCGCCCCGCTACGACCTGCTGAACCACGTCCTGTCACTCAACATCGACAAGGGATGGCGCACGCGCGCCATCGCTGCGCTGGGGCTGGGGCGCGTGCCGCAGGGGCGCGTCCTCGACCTGTGCGCGGGGACGCTCGATGTCGGCGCGGCGATCACGCGCACCCCGGGATTCGGCGGGACGGTGATCGGCGCCGACTTCGCGGTGCCGATGCTGCAGGGCGGCCGCGGCAAGGCGCCGGCGGGGCGCCTGCAGCCGGTGGCGGCGGACGCGCTCGAGCTCCCGCTGGCCGACGCGTGCATGGACGGGGCGATCGTGGCATTCGGCATCCGGAACCTTGCCGACCTCGACGCCGGCCTCCGCGAGGTGCGGCGGGTCTGCCGCCCCGGGGCGCGGTTCGTGATTCTCGAGTTCTCGACGCCCTCGAACCCGCTCGTGCGCGCGGGCTACCACGCCTACTTCCACCATGTGCTGCCGGCAGTGGGCCGGCTGGTGAGCGGGCACGCGACGGCCTACGCCTACCTGCCGGCGTCGGTCGTGCACTTCCCCACCGGCGACGCCCTCGCGGCCCGCATGACCGCCGCGGGCTGGGCGGACGTGCGGTGGACCCCGGTGACCTTTGGCGTGGCGGCGATCCACGTCGGCACCGTGCCGGCCGCATGAGCCCGGCGATCGCCGAGACGACCGCCCGGGGGCCATGGGCGCTCTATCTCGTGGCCGCGGTCGGGTTCGTGTCGTTCCCGCTGCTGCACCTGTGGGACATCCCGCTGTCCACCTTTTACGGGGCGACCGCCGCGCTCGGGGGCGGCTTCGCGCTGCAATACACGCGGCTCACGGTGCGGGTCACCCCGCGCGGCGTGCAGTGGCGGCTCGCGCTGACGCCCGGCTGGCATACGATTCCCGCCGGCGACCTGGCGGGGGCCGAGGCCGTCGCGCTCGCCTCGCGCCGCGGGGTGGGGACGCGCCTGACGGCCGCCGGCACGCTGCACAACGTCGGGGCGCCGATGGCGCTGCGCGTCCGCCGCGTGCGGAACGAGGACCTCCTGCTGGGAACGAACGCCCCCGAGGATCTCATTCGCGCCATCGACGCCGTGCGCCCCCGCTGAGCGCCGCCTTCACCCGATCCTTCGTTCCCGTGCTCGATTCCCTGCAGGACTTCATCGCGGCCCTCGACCGCGCCGGCGAGCTCCGCCGCGTGCGCGAGCCGATCCCGGTGCATCTCGAGATGTGCGAGATCATCGACCGCGCCTCCAAGATGCCCGGCGGCGGCCCCGCGCTCCTCTTCGAGCAGCCGGTGCTGCGCAGCGGGGCGATCTCGGCCCTCCCCGTCGGTGCCAACCTGTTCGGGTCGTGGCGCCGCATGGCGATGGCGCTTGGCGTGGACGACCTCGACCGGCACGGCGACCGCATCCGCGAGCTGCTCCGGACGCAGGTCCCCGACGGCCTGCTCGGCAAGCTGCAACTGCTGCCCCGCCTGCTCGAGGTCGCCAAGTTCCCGCCGCGCACGCAGTCGGGGCGCGGGCGGTGCCAGGAGGTCGTGTGGCAGGGCGACGAGGTGGACCTCGACCGGATTCCCGTGCTCACCACGTGGCCGGGCGACGGCGGGCCGTTCATCACGCTCACCGCGGTCATCAGCAAGGACCCGGCGCGGGGCATCCGGAACGTCGGGATGTACCGCGTGCAGCAGCTCTCGCGGAAGACCGTGGCGATGCACTGGCAGCGCCACAAGACGGGAGCCGCGCACTTCGCCGAGATGGCCGAGCGGGGCGAGACGATGCCGGTGTGCATCGTCGTCGGCGCCGATCCCGCGAGCACCTACTCGGCCAGCGCCCCCCTGCCGCCGAACATCGACGAGTTCCTCTTCGCCGGCTTCCTGCGCAAGGCGCCGGTGAAGCTCGTCAAGGCGGTCACCAACGACCTCGAGGTGCCGGCCGACGCCGAGCTCGTGATCGAGGGCTACATCGACCCGCGCGAGCCGCTGGTGACCGAGGGCCCCTTCGGCGACCACACCGGCTACTACAGCGAGGCCGACCTCTACCCGCAGGTGCACGTGACGGCGGTGACGATGCGCCGCGACGCGGTGTACGCCACCACGATCGTCGGCCGTCCGCCGATGGAGGACGTGTACCTCGGCGGTGCGACCGAGCGGATCTTCCTCCCGCTGCTGCAGTTCACGACCCCCGAGATCGTGGACTACCACATGCCGGCCGAGGGGATCTTCCACAACCTCGTCTTCGTGAGCATCCGCAAGCGCTACCCGGGGCAGGCGTACAAGGTGATGCACGCCCTGTGGGGCCAGGGGCTGATGTCGCTGGCGAAGGTGATCGTCGTGGTGGACGACTGGGTGGACGTGCGCAACCCGCAGGAGGCCTGGTGGGTGGCGCTCAACAACATCGACCCGCAGCGCGACGTGACCTTCACCATGGGGCCGGTGGACGTGCTCGACCACGCGAGCCGCGCGTTCACCTACGGGTCGAAGATGGGCATCGACGCGACGAAGAAGATGCCCGAGGAGGGCTTCACGCGGTCGTGGCCCGAGGTGATCACGATGGACCCGGCCGTGGTGGCGACGGTGGACGCGAAGTGGGAGCGGCTCGGCCTCGGGCCGCTCCCGCCGCGGCGGCCGCGGCCGTGAGCGCGCCGGCCGCGTCGCCCCTCACGCCGGCGCGCGAGGGCCAGACCTTCGCCGGCCGCACGCGGCTGGGCGTCTGGGCGAGCTTCGTCAAGCTGCCGCACACCGTCTTCGCGCTCCCGTTCGCCCTCGTCGGCGTGACGCTCGCGTCGTACACGCACGCGGTGACGGCGGCGACGCTCGGCTGGGTGGTGGTCGCGTTCTCGGCGGCGCGCTTCGCCGCGATGGCGTTCAACCGCGTGGTGGACCGCGAGTACGACGCGCGGAACCCGCGGACGCGCGACCGCGAACTTCCGCGCGGCGCGTTGTCGGTGACCGCCGCGAAGCTGTCGGTCGTCCTCGCGGCCGCCGTGTTCCTCGCTGCGGCCGGCATGCTCAACCGGCTGTGCCTCGTGCTGGCGCCGGTCTCGCTCACCTGGGTGCTGGGGTACTCGTACGCCAAGCGGTTCACGCGCTACGCGCACCTGTGGCTCGGGATGGGGCTGGCGATCGCGCCCGGTGCCGGGTGGCTGGCCGTCACCGGTATCTGGCCCGACCCGTGGTGGCTCCTGTGGGTGCTCGCCAGCGCGGTGATGACGTGGGTGGCCGGCTTCGACGTGCTCTATGCGCTCCCGGACGCCGAGTTCGACCGCGCGCACGGGCTCAAGTCGCTGCCGCAGGCGCTGGGCGTGCGGCGGGCGCTCGCGGTGGCGCGGGGGCTGCACTTGTGGACGGTCGTCGGCTTCGCGCTCGTCGGCCTCGCGCTGCCGGAGGCGGGCATCCCGGTGACCTGGCTCTGGTGGGCGGCGGTGGGCGTCGCCGCGGCGCTGCTGCTCTACGAACACTCGCTCGTGTCGGCCGACGATCTCTCGCGGCTCGACGCGGCGTTCTTCACGATGAACGGGGTGATCGCGGTGACCTTCTTCGGGTTCGTTCTGGCGGCGCGGCTGCTGGGGCCGGCGGCATGACCGCGCCCCTTCCGCTGGTGGTGGCGATCACCGGCGCGAGCGGCGCGCCGTACGCGGTGCGGCTGCTCGAGGCGCTGGTGGCGCTCGGGCAGCCGACGTGGCTGGTGGTGTCGTCGCACGGCTGGCGGCTGCTCGACACCGAGGCCGGCATCGGGTCGCTCGAGGCGCTGCGCGCACGCGTCGGCGCGGACCCGTGGGACCGGCTCGTGACGGTCTTCGACGACGGGGACCGCGGGGCGCGGCCGGCCTCCGGCTCGGTGCGCACCGCCGGGATGGTGGTGTGCCCGTGCTCCATGGGCACCGTCGCGGCGATCGCGCACGGGACGTCGCGCTCGCTCGTCGAGCGGGCCGCCGACGTCGCGCTGAAGGAGCGCCGCCGGCTGCTGCTGGTGCCGCGCGAGACCCCGTTCAGCGAGATCCACCTCGAGAACCTGCTGCGCGTTACGCGCGCGGGGGCGGTGGTGGTCCCCGCGGCGCCGGGGTTCTACCACCGCCCCGCGACGATCGCCGAGCTGGTGGACTTCGTCGTCGCCCGGGTGCTCGACCAACTGGGGCTCGCGCACGCGATCGGGCGGCGCTGGGGCGCCGAACCGCCGGCGGAGTAGCGCGCCCCGTGCGCCGCATCGGCCTGATCTCGGACACCCACGGCCTGGTGCGCCCCGACGTGCACGAGGCGTTGGCGGGGGTCGAGCTGATCCTCCATGCCGGCGACGTGGGCGGGGACGCGATCCTCGACGAGCTGCGCCTCATCGCTCCGGTCCACGCCGTGTGGGGCAACACCGACCCGCCCGGGACGCCGGGGCTCTCGGAGGCGCTCTCGCTGACGGTGGACGGCGTGCGCATCCACGTGCAGCACGGCCACGAGCTGGGGCGCCCGTCCCCCGAGGCGCTCCTCGCCGCCTACGACGAGGACGTCCTGGTGTACGGCCACACGCACCGGCAGCTCGTCGTCGAGGCCGCGGGGCGCCTCGTGGTCAATCCCGGCGCCGCGGGGCCGCGGCGCTTCGACCTGCGGCCGAGCGTGGCGGTGCTGGCGATCGGGGGCGGGCGCGCGCGGGCGGAGCTCGTCGCGCTGCGGGGCTGAGCTCCGCCGACACGCGCGCCGCCGCGTCACGCGCGCACGCGCCCTCCGGCGTCGCCGAGCCGCGCCAGCCGCTCGCCGGCCGTCAGGAGCGTCTCGTCCTTCTTGGCGAAATGGAAGCGCACGAGGTGGCGCACCGGTTCGCGGAAGAAGCTCGAGCCCGGGACACCGGCGACGCCGATCTCCTTCACCAGCCACTCCACGGCGGCGACGTCGTCGGCGAAGCCGAGGTCGCGGACGTCCACGAGGACGTAGTAGGCCCCCTGCGGCTCGGTGAAGGGGAGCCCGGTCCGCCGCAGCGCGTCGAGGAAGAGCGTGCGCTTGCGCGCGTAGGTCGCGGCGAGCTCGTCGTAGTACGACGGCGGCAGCTCGAGCGCGGCGACGGCGGCCTCCTGCAGCGGGGCGGCGGCGCCGACGGTGAGGAAGTCGTGGACCTTGCGGGCCTGCGCGATGACGGGGGCGTCGGCGAAGACGTAGCCGAGCCGCCAGCCGGTGATCGCGTACGTCTTCGACAGCGAGCTGCACGTGATGACGCGGCGGAACGCCCCCGGGAGAGCCGCGGCGTGCACGTGGCGGTGCGGCGCATAGACGATGTGCTCGTACGGCTCGTCGGTGATCACCCACGCATCGTGCTGCTCGGCGAGGCGCAGGATCGTCAGGAGCTCGTCGCGCGTGAAGACCTTGCCGCTCGGGTTCGAGGGGTTGCACACGACGGCCGCCTTGGCCCCCTGCGCGAAGGCGGCGGCCAGCTCCTGCTCGTCGAAGGCGAAGTGCGGCGGTCGCAGCGGGACGTACACCGGCTCCGCGCCGCACAGGATCGCGTCGGCCGCGTAGTTCTCGTAGAAGGGCGAGAAGACGACGACCTTGTCGCCCGGATCGCAGGCCGTCATCATCGCGACCATCATCGCCTCGGTGCTGCCGCAGGTGACGACGAGGTGCGCCTCGGGGTCCGCGTCTAGGCCGGTGTCGCGCGCAACCTTCGCGGCGAGCGCGGCGCGGAAGTTCGGGGCCCCCCAGGTCACCGCGTACTGGTGGTGGGGGCCGCGGGTCGCGCGTTCGAGCGCCTGCAGCAGCGCCTCGGGCGGGTCGAAGTCCGGGAAGCCCTGGGAGAGGTTGATGGCTCCGTGCCGCGCCGCGAGGCGCGTGGTGGCGCGGATGACCGATTCCGTGAAGCCGGCGAGGCGGCGGGCGGTGGCGGGCATGGGGGCAACGTAACCCGCGCCGGCGGCCGCCGGTTGCGCCGGCCGGCGTGCGGACGCATCGTGCGGCCATGCGTCTCCCGCTCCTCGTGTCGTTGTTGCTGGCGCCCGTCCTTGGCCCGCGCGCCGTGCGCGCCCAGCGTGCCGACTCGATCGGCGTCACGTCGGTCGGCAACCCGGTGCTGCTCGAGCGCCGGTCGGTCACGCGCCGCGACGGCATCGTCACCGCGACCGTCCGCGCGCGGTTCCTCAAGCCCGTCAAGGCGCCTGGCGGGGATCTGCGGTCGTCGCGGACGATCGCGATGTTCGACTGCGCGAAGCGGCTCGTCGCGGTGAAGGAGAACTGGTACTACTGGGACGCACAGGGGACCAAGGTCGCGAACCACAAGGTCGTCGGGCTCCCCGGCTTCAGCTCGCCGATCGGCGGTTCGCTGCCGGATGTGGCGATGCGGTATCTCTGCGCGGGAGCTCCCGCTCGGATGTCAGACCCCCCGGCAATCCTTCGCCGCTGAACACGCACGTCCGCGATCGCGGCGGAGTTGGTGGTCGGAGCCCGCTGGATTCCGGCGTCGGCCTTGCGCGTTAGGCTGGGCGGCAGTTCGCGCAGCGTCCATGGGGAAGCGCAATGACGTATCCTCAGTGGCGAGAGAGGCTTGCACATCCTGGCCCGTGTTCCAATACTGGGGTGTTATGCCGACCGGGCGAGCTCCGTTGGGTGGAAAGGCCGGGCGGTCCAATACACGTTAGGCAGACCTGGGCAGGCCCTCACGCGTTCTTAGGGAAGCTCAACGGATATTCGATGAAGACTGTAATCCTCACACTCGCAGAGTACGCCGCGTTTGATCAGGCCGGAAAGCTCATCGTCGCTGGCACCTGCGACGGAGTGAGCCTGCAGCGGCGAGACGGAATACCTCCGGATGGCGTGGGCGTCGTCCCCATTCCGCCTCTCTATCTAGTTGCTGTTTTTCAAGGTGGGATTGGCGACGGACTCGCTCATCGACTCGACATCAATCTTCTCAGCGAGGACAAGAAAGAGGTCGCAAAGATCCTCCAGGGTGGCGAGTTCCGCTTCCAAGTCAACAAGTTTGGGCGGCCGATGAGAGCGCAGGTCCTCCTCAAGCTTCCCACGCTGCCCGTTCCGCAACCAGGAGACTACGAGTTCGTCATTCTGGTGGACGGGAAGGAGCTCGCAGTTACCCCGCTATACGTAACGGACGAAACCCCAAGCCTCGGCGCCTAGATGGGTGGCGCGGCGAAACTGCTGGCCGCGATGCTTAGCGCTCGCGATCCGCGGAACTTCACCTACGATGAAGCCGTAACTGTACTTAGAACTCTCGGCTTCGAGCCGGCCCGAACAAAGCCCAAAGGTAGCCATCGGCTTTGGAGGCTCGAAGTTCCTGCCGATAATGGAGTTAGGACGGTTCACGTGGGTCTTGTTCAGGCCGGTCACGGAACACTGAAGCCCATCTACGTGAAGAAAATGTTGGAGGTGCTCTTGCAGAATCACCTCATTAGCAAGCAGGCTTAACTATGTCGTGGACAAAAGAGAATCAGGCTTCGTTTCTCGTCAGCCTGCCATGGACGGTCGAACTCGTTGCTGAATCGCCAACTGAGTTCGTCGCAACGATTTCCGAGCTGCCGTTTTTGGTCGCCACTGGCGACAGTGTGAAGGCAGCCTCGAGGGACCTTTTCGACGCTCTGTCCACTGCCATTGAAGGCATGCTTGAGCATGGTGACGCAATTCCGGTTCCGAAGGGAATCGCTCTCCCATGGGAACAGGGGATTGAGCCGCCGAAGAAGCCCGACCAACAGTACTGCGACATCGTTCTAGGAGGCGAGGCGTGGAGCCCCACCGCTTCGACCATTTCGCAGTCGCTGACGCTGGAATCGAGCGCAGCCGCCTAACGACGCTTGCTGCCGACGGCCGCGGGTGAGGAAGCGGGTGGGCAACTTCGCCCACCCGCATTTCATTGTAGCGTCCGCAGCAGAAGCAAACGTTGAGGCTGTAGGAAAAGCCGGATTCGTGCTCGTGTCGCAGCACGCGTCGTGATCGACCGTGATGTCGTGCGCGAGGATGGCGGTTTCGCCGTGCCGTTGCGGCTCACGCGCCACGATTCACAC
>Ga0209985_10000536_pt1 | contig 40616 bp, 33 predicted proteins | sample NOAtaG_FD_187305 | JGI IMG/M metagenome (GOLD analysis project Ga0209985, IMG submission 187305) | Freshwater lake microbial communities from Lake Erie, under a cyanobacterial bloom - NOAA_Erie_Diel6S_1000h metaG (SPAdes) (version 2) | ecosystem: Environmental > Aquatic > Freshwater > Lake ...
CGGGGCTGCCTCGCGTGCGTCCGCGCGAGCGCTGCAGCGGCCTCGCTCGCGGCGAGGATCTCGCGGGTGCGGGCGAGCGCTTCGCCGAGCGTCGGCGCGAAGGGCGCCCGGCGCATCCTGCCGATCGCGACGCGGGCCAGCGGGATCGCGGGGTCCTCACCAGCGAGGGGATCCTCGGGCAGGGCGTCGTAGTACGCGCGGAACTCCGTGGTCGGCCCGAGCACGGTGCGCAGGCCGAGCGGGCGCAGGTGGAACGCCTGGGTCCGGAGCGTGGCGTGCTCGAAGACCTCGTCGCGCGACGATTCGTTGTCGAGCCCCCAATCGCGCTGCTCCCAGCGCGCGGGGCCGGCGACCGCCGCGTGGCAGAGTTCGTGGAAGATCATCTGCGCGAGGCAATCGTCGGGATCGAGCTCGCCAGCCGGCGCGATGAACAGCGCGCCGGATCCGTCGGTCGTGGCGTACGCGCCCGGCACTCGGCGCAGCGTGAGACCGACCGCCTCGAGGCAAGCCACCCACAGGCGATCGAGCGGATCGAGGTAGCGGTGCTGGATGCGGCGCACGGCCCGGAGGCTACGGGGCCGGCCCGAGGATGCCAGCGTGCGCTTGCCCGGCCCTGCGAGCAGCCTCTACGCTCGCTCGGTGCGCGTCCCGTCCGCGGTGATCCTCTTGCTGCTGTCCGTGGGCTGCGCTGCGAGCGGTGCGTGCGACGTCGATGGCGAGTGCGACACGCTGATGTACTGCCGGGACGGAACCTGCCGGCGCGATTGCACCACCGATCTCTCGTGCGGCCCGGGCCGCATCTGCACCTCGCGGGGCGAGTGCGTGAGCGGGGTGCGGCCCGATGCGGGCCCCGACGCGCCGCCTGCGAGCGACGCAGGGCCGGACGCGCCGTCGATCGGCCTCGATGCGCCGAGGCAGGATGCGCCCGCGCTCGATGCGTCCGCGCTCGATGCGTCCGCGCTCGATGCGCCCGCGCCCGACGTTCCCGTGGGCTTCGATGCGGGGCTCGATGCGGGGGCCGACGTGCTCCGCGACGCCGGGCCAGTGGTCCCGGGGCCGGGCGCTTACGCGTACATGCGCGCCGCGGTCGGCGGTCTGAACGACACGGTCGCCGTGGCCTTCCATCCCGACGGTTCCTACGCGCTCGTGCTCGAGCGAAGCGACGAAGTGCACCTCTACGACTGGGCGAGCGGGACCGCGACGCGCTTCGACGTCCGGGTCGCGGGGCGCAGCGTGACGCTCGACGATCTCCTGTTCTCGGCGGACGGTTCGACCGCCTGGATCGTGGGGTACGAGCGGATCAGCGCCACCGACAGCGGGGTGGTGATCGCGTTCTCCGACGCGGCCTACCGGCGGGGCGACGGTGTCGCGTCGTTCCGCCGGCTCGCGGTGTCGCTGGGCGGCGAGCGCCCGTCGGGGATCGAGCGGCCACGCGCCGCGAGCGGCGGCCCCGGCGGCGGGCACCCGGTCCTGCTCACGCAGTCCGGCACGAGCCCCTACGTCGCGCGCCTTCGCGAGCTCGACCCCGTGGCTGAGACCTTCGGCGGCCTCTTCGTCGCCCGTCCGACCGGGGCGGGCTGCGACGACCTGGCCTTCGTCGACAACGAGTTCGGGGGCTGGGGGCTCGTGCTCGCTTGCGGCACGAACGGCGCCGAGATCCTGTACTACACGGAGATCGGCGGCGTCGGCGAGTGGCGCCTCGGCACCGGAGGCTACGGCAACGTGTCGCGGCTCGATGCGCCGCCGAGCGGCGACTACGCGCTCATCGCGAACTGGTCGAGCGACCGACTGCACCGCCACGAGGGCGGCGCGCTCGCCTCCACCTCTGCGAGCCCGAGCATCGCGAGCGGCATCTTCGACGTGAGCTTCTCCGCCGACGGCCGCTTCGCGCTCGTCACCGGCCGCGCGCTCGGCACGATGCTTCGGGGCACGGTCTTCGAGTTCCGGAGCGACCTCTACCGCCGCACGGACATCACCGACGTCTCCATCGAGGGCTTCGCGCTGCCGCCCTACTCCGCGACGAGCAGCACGTCCCTGACCGACTCGGCGTGGCGGCCGGGCTGCGACGGCGGCCTCCTGGTCGGCGGCCAGCTCTCGCCGACGTCGGTCGGGATGATCGTGGAGTTCCAGCGCGCCGGTGGCGTCTCCTGCCGCTGAGCGCGGCCTCGTGAGCGCGGGCACGGACGACGCCGCGCCCCGCGATGTAGAAGCCCTGGCCATGAGCGAGACGCAGCGGGTCCTGGTCGTCGGTTCGGGCACGATGGGTGCGGGCATCGCGCAGGTCTGCGCGCAGGCAGGGATGGAGGTCGCGATGACCGACGTCTCGACCTCCGGGCTCGAGCGCGGTCTGCAGGGCATCCACCGCTCGCTCGCCAAGCTCGTCGAGAAGGGCAAGCTCGACGCCGCGGGCCGCGACGCCGTGCTCGCGCGCATCGCCACGGGCCCCGACGCCGGCGCGCACGCCGCGAACGCGGACCTGATCGTCGAGGCGATCCCGGAGAAGATGGAGTTGAAGCTCGCGCTCTTCCGCGAGCTCTCGGCGAAAGCACCCTCCCACGCGCTCTTCGGCACGAACACGTCGAGCCTCTCGGTGACCGAGATCGCCGGCGCGTCGGTCGATCCCGCCCGGGTCGTGGGCCTGCACTTCTTCAACCCGGTGCCGGTGATGGAGCTGCTCGAGGTCGTGCGCGGACTCGCGACGAGCGACGCTACGATCGCGCGGGCCCTCGCGTTCGCGGGGGCGATCGGCAAGAAGGCCATCGTGGTGAAGGACTTCCCCGGCTTCGCCACCAGTCGGCTCGGCGTGATGCTCGGCTGCGAGGCGATGCGGATGGTCGAGCAGGGGGTCGCGAGTCCGGCCGACATCGACACCGCGATGAAGCTCGGCTACCGGCACCCGATGGGTCCGCTCGAGCTCACCGATCTCGTCGGGCTCGACGTACGGCTCTCGATCCTCGAGCACCTGCACCGCGAGCTCGGCGAGCAGTTCCGCCCGCCCGCGCTGCTCCGGCAGATGGTCCGGGCCGGTCACCTCGGCCGCAAGACCGGTCGCGGCTTCTACGTCTACGACGCCGCGCCGAAGGGCTGAGGCGCCGCGAATCCTTTTCCGCGCCCGCTGGCTCGGACGCGGCATGGACCTCCTCATCACCTTCCCCGGCGGCAAACGCGTGGACGCCCAGATCGGCGGCCACTTCATCCATACCGATCAGCCCGTCTCGAGCGGTGGCGAAGACGGCGCGCCCGCCCCCTACGATCTCTTCCTCGCCTCGATGGGCACCTGCGCGGGCATCTACGTGCTCGGCTTCCTGCAGGCGCGCGGGCTCCCGACCGAAGGGCTCGCCCTGCGGCAAGGCGTCGAGAAGGATGCGGCGAGCGGGCTGCCTTCGCGCATCACCTTCGAGATCACCCTGCCGCCGGGCGTGCCGGAGAAGTATCGTGCGGCCATCGTGCGCGCGGCTGAGCAGTGCAAGGTGAAGAAGACGCTCGAGGCACCGCCGTCGATGGTGGTACGCCTCGCCTCCGTGCCCGCCGAAGGCGCGGCGACACTGTGAGCCCCGTTCGACCCTGAAGCCGAGGAGCGACGACGATGTGCAGGCCGGTTCCGTGCATGGTGTGTGGCAAGACGACGTGGGCAGGTTGCGGCGCCCACGTGGAGCAGGTGCGGGCGATGGTCCCCGCCGACCGGTGGTGCGCCTGCACCGCCGAGCAGAAGGCCCAGGCGGGCGGCGGGGGCGTGCTCGACGCCATCAAGCGCGCCTTCGGCGGGCGCTGACGACAGACCGCCCTGGCTCAGTGCTGACGCAGCGCCTGCGCGACGAGGCGCCGCAGTTCGGCCGCGCGGGCCTCGCTCGGATCGCTCCGGAGCTGCCGGCAGACCAGCGAGGCCTGCTTGAGCGTGTCGCAGAGCGCACCGCAGCGGCTGCAGCCGGCGACGTGTGCCTCGAGCAGCGTGCAGGCGGCCGGAGCGAGGTCGTTCTCGAGCTTGGTCGAGAGCGCCTGCACGACGTCGGGACAGCTCGCCTCGGGGGGCAACGCGCCGGGAGCGAAGACCGGCGCGAGCGCAGACCGGAGCGCAGCGCGGGCGCGGTGCAGGCGGCTCTTCAGCGCGGCCACGCCGATGCCCAGGCTCGCGGCCGCCTCCTCGGCGGTGAGCCCCTCGACGTCGCGGAGCGCGAGGACCTCGCGGTGCTCCGCCGGCAGGGCGTCGAGGGCCGCTGCCACCTGGCGACGGCGCTCGACGTCGAGCGTCGCACGCTCCGGACTGGGCGCATCGGAAGCGAGCTCGACGACCGCGTCGAGGCCCTGGTGGGGCGCGTTCTTGGCGCCTCGACGACGGCGGGCGCAGGCGCTGCGGACGAGCGCGAAGGTCCAGCTCGAGAGCGCGCTCTTGCCCTCGAACTCGGGAAGGTGCTGGGCGACGAGCCAGAGGGCGTCCTGCAGGACGTCGTCGACATCGGTGAAGCGGCTCCCACAGAGCCTCCGCGCGAAGCGCTCCATCTGCGGCGCGAGCTCGAGGAGGAGTGCCTCGAGCGCAGAGCGGTCGCCGCTCCGGGCCCGCGCGACGAGTTCAGGAGCGGTCATGGGAGCTCCACGAGCTCGAACTGTCCGGCGTCGAGCACCTCGAGGGAGCGGCCGTGCCAGCGGACGCTGGCGCGGCTCCGGAGCGCCAGCCCCTCCTCGATGCGCGTGGGGTGGAGCGACCAGGCCGTGCCCTCGACGAGCTCGCGGACGTCGTGGATCTCGGTGTCGTCGAAGGTCGCGGCCTCGCTCGAGAAGGGAACGAAGCCGAGGTGGTGCCCGCCCCGCCCGAGCGGCCGACCTCCCTCCGGCCAGACATCGTTCATCGCGCGATCCACTTCGTAGCCGAGCGTCCTAGCGCCGGAGGCGAATCGCTCGGCGAGCAGCTCGAGGGCGCGGGCCTTCGCCGCGAGCACCCGGTCGAAGGCCTCGACGAGGCGCGAGGACGGCGCGCGCGCGGCGGTGAGGCCGAGGTGCGCGAACGGGCCGTCCGGCAGGCGCGCGACGAGCTCGATCGAGACCAGCTCCCCCGAAGCGAGCGCGCGATCCGTCTCGCCGCTCGGCACGTGGACGCGGCGCCGCGTGTGCGGGCCGAACGTGACGTGGGGCGCAGGTCCGACCAGCCCGGCCCGCCGCAGCGCCGCCGCGGCTTCCCTTCGCACGTCGCTCTCGCGAATGCTGCGCTCGGCGAGCTGCGCGAGCAGCCCCGAGCGCACCGCCTCGAGAAGCTCCTGGGCCCGCTGGTGGCGCGAGCGGTCGTGGCCCGTCCAGGGACCGAAGAAGCGGTTCACGAGGGCGGCGGAGCTGCGGATCTCGAGACCGCTGCCGGTGCCGCGGACCAGCTCCAGGGTGCCGGCGTCGACCCGCGACAGATCGGGCACCGCTGCCACCGGGGAGTGCTCCATCGCGATCGTTCCGCGACTTGGCAGAAGCCTCGCGAGGCGCTGGCGGAGCTCCGCGTAACTGGCGTAGGAGACGACGTCGCCGGGCAGCGCAGGGAGCCCCTCGGCGTCGGCCTCGTGCACGAGCAGCGCCGGCATCTCGAGCGCCGGCACCCAGTAGAAGTAGCGCCCCTCGGGCCTCGTCCCGGCCGCGTCGAACCCGAGCACCCGCGGCACGAGCGGGCTCTGGCCACGGTGGTCGTACAGGAGCCAGCCCTCGAGTCCGTCCTCGCGCAGCGCGATCTGCAGCTCGCCGAGCACGCGCGGGAGCGCCGCGGCGAAGAGCGGGTCGGGCGCGGACGCCGCGCTCCGCTCGCTGGCCCCCCGCGTGATCGCCCCTGCGAGGGGGTCGGGGGGTGCCCTCACGCCGCCTCTCGGGGGCCGCCGACGTGGCCGCACGCCGTGACGTGGAAGGTCCCCTTGCGCCCGAAGCGCGCCTCGTAGATGGGCAGCCCCGCGGCGAGCCGGCCGAGGGTCTCGCCGAGTTGCACGCCGGCCAGACGCCCGATCTCGTGCAGGATGGGCTCGACGTGGGCAGCGCCGACCTCCGCGATGTCGTGCTGCTGGACGAGGAAGTGGGCGAGATCCTGTCGGGCCTGCGCGCTCACCTGGGGGTGGTTCACGAACATCTGGGTGCCGTTCGCGGTCGGCGAGACCAGCGGGATCATCGTGTAGGAGCGCAACGGCTCCTCGACCAGGATGTTCACCACCGCACCCTCCTCGTGGCTGCCAGCGAGCACCTCGTACTCGGTCTCGACCGCGCCGCTCCAGCGCGCGCGGAAGAAGCACCGCACGAGCTCCTGCGCGAGCTCCCGCCGTGCGCCGTAGCGCTCGGGCGAGAGCATTGCGAGCCGCAGGTGGCCGCAGCCGATGTGCGTGGGCTCGAGGGCATGTTCGAGCAGGGCCTCGCGTACGTGCGCCGGCGGTGCCGAGAAGAACGCGCGCCACGCGAGGGAGTCGGTGATCCCTGCGATCGCGGCGTCGAGGCGGCGGTCTCCGCGGATCGAGCCGATGAGTTCGTTCGCCGCGTGCACGTCGCCGTGGAGATAGAAACGCCCGAAGGTCTCGATGCGGCGGGAGAAGAACGCGCCGATCTGCAGGGGCGAGAGCTTGCTGCCGGTGACGGCCTCGAGGGCGGCGAGCCCGAGGAGCAGCTCGCCCGAGTCGCCGCCGGGCGTGCCGATCACACCGGTTTCGTCCCGCCCATCGACGCACGACTGCCTGCCGTGGAGGGCGAGGGCCGCGAGCTTCATCCAGCGAAGCGAGGTTGGGTCGCCGAGGTGGGCCTCGACGGCCCCGGCGCTGAGGGGTCGCTCCACCGCGCCATGGGCGCGGCGCTCGGCGAGGTGGTCGCGACGGGAGAGGACGGCGGCGTCGCGCGAGGTCTGAAAGCCGAGGTACTTCCAGGTCACCATGCCGCCGACCATCGAGGCGACGAAGCGCATGCCCGCCTCCTCGAGGGCCTTGGCGAGGGGTGCCGAGCGCTCGCCGGCGCGCGAGATGAGCACCACGATGTCGTCCTCGTGGAGGCGCTCGCGCAGGGACGCGACGCGGTCCGTGGGGACCCAGTCGACGCCAGGAATGTGTCCCAGTGGGCCGACCAGTTCGCCGGGCTCGCGGACGTCGACGAGGCGCACCGAGGCGCCCTGGCGCGCCACGAACTCCGGCCACACGAGCGGAGAGCCGCTGGGCGAGCGCTCGAGGTGGGTGAGCCAGTTCGCCCGGATCATGCGTTCGGCCGCCGGTACCGAGCCGATGGGCGGGAGCTTGGCTTGCGCGCTGGCGAGGTCGTCCATGCGGGCGGCATCCTACCGCACGCGCCGCGTTTCAATCGCCGGTGCCGACGAGGAGTGCACCGAGGAGGATCGGCGTGCCGATCACCATCGACCAGATGGAGGCAAAGGGCCAGTAGGGCAGGAGGAAGGAGACGAGGATGGCGCCGGCCGCGACCTCGCGGCGGGAGCCCTCGGAGAGCCCGTGCAAGCCGACGAGCGCGAGGCCGGTCTGCAGGGCGAGGAAGCCCCCGATCTCCCACCACGGACGGAAGCGCTGATCCTGGAGGAAGTCCCGCGTCGCGTCCTCGTAGGTCGGGGTGCCGAGCAGGTAGACCAGCACGGCGCTCGTCGCGATCGGCAGCAGGAACGCGATGGTGTGGCGGAGCGGCGTGGGCTCGTCGTGACGCTTGCCCGCGCGGCTGACCTTCCAATCGCTCATGGCGCAGGCGCTCCACGCTCGATCGGATGGCCTTGCGTCTGCCACCAGGTGATGCCCTCGTCGAGGATGTAGGCGTGCTCGAAGTCGCGGCGCCGCAGCTCGTCGACGACGTGGCCGGAGGCGGCGTGTGGGCACGCGCAATAGGCGATGATGAACGTGCCGTCGTTGGGCAGGTGCGCGGCGAGCTCGTCGATCGAGTAGTAGGGGAACGGCGCCGCGCCGGGGATGTGGCCCTCGGCCCACGCAGAGGTGGGGCGGGCGTCGAGGATCACCATGCGGCGGTGCTCGTCGAGCGCGCGGCGGACGTCGGCCCCGGGGACGAAGCGGTCCTCACGCACGGAGAAGACGGGCGCCTCGGCGTCGGGGTTCAGGACGAGGTGGTCGAAGTCGGGCGGCGGCGGTCCGTCCGCGACGGGCGGCGCCGGCACGCCGATCGGGGCGAGCGCGCGGACGAAGGCGACGACGTCGTCGATGGCCTGCGAGCTGAGCGTGCCCTGGAACGCGGGCATCGGCGTGCCCTGCCGCCCGCGGGCGATGGTCTCGCGCAGAAACCCCGCCGTCGCCGAGCTCTGAAAGACGGGGTGCGCGAGGGTCGGCGCGTTCACGCCCTCGCCGCTCGCGCCGTGGCAGCTCGCACAGCTCTCCGCGTAGATGGCGGCGCCGCGTCCGGCGTCGCCGAGGACGCGGGTGCGCGACACGTCGATCGGCTCGGGCCCCTCGGAGCGGAGGAACGTGACGAGGCGCTCGACCTCGAGGGGCAAGAGCGGTCCGCCCTGGGCCTGCCCGAACGCCGCCATCGGCGTGCCCGGATGGCCCTCGGTGATGGCGCGAGAGAGGAACTCGTCGCTCGCGACCCGCAGGAACGCGTCGTTCGTGATCGCGGGCGCGTTGTCCGCGAGGTAGCCCTCGCCGTGCTCGCCGTGGCAGAGCGCGCAGTAGCGCTGGTACAACTCGGCGCCCGCCGCGACCTCCGACGCGAGCGGCGCGGCGCGCTCCGTCGCGGGCGCCGGCGAGGCCTCCTCGACCGCGGGTCCGCAGCCGCCGAGGAGGGCGAGCAGCGTCAGGGTTCGTCGCAGCACGGACCGGCGATGTAGCACACCCCCCCGCCCGGGCGTCCCGGGCGGGGCGTGCGATGGAGGCGGCGGGAGTCGAACCCGCGTCCGAAAAGGATCCACTCCGGCATCTACGTGCGTAGCCCCATGATTTTTGTCGTGAGCCGGGGCGCCCAGGGGCAGGCTCCGTCGGTCACCATCGACCCTTTGTCTCGCCTTCGGTCGGATCGCTGTCCCGTCGGCCAGCCAGTTCGGTCACGCCTCCGCGGGAGCACTGGCAGGCTCTTCGCTTCGACGGCTCAGGTCAGCCTAGTTCAGGCCGCGAGAGCGTAGGTGCTGTCGTTCGCACTTACTGAGTCCAGGAGGTTGTTGACGGGGGACCCTGGGCCCTCGGCACGCTTCCTTCGTTTCACTCTCCTCGTCGAAACCGTTGCGCCCCCGGAGATTCGGGAAGGCGGAACCGTAGCGCGTCCGCGGCGAAACGGAAGGGGACGCCGCCCACGAGGGTGCGATGCGCGCGCGCCGACGCGGACCCTGCGCCGCGGTTGCGTGCGCGTTCGCGCGCGGCTGTCACCCTTCGCCGATGACCCGCGGCTCACTGCTCTTCTCCTGCATGGCCCTGTTGGCGCTGAGCGCCTGCGGGGGAGGGACCAACGCTGACGCCGGCTCGCCAGCCGATGCGCCCGACCTCGTCGATGCGCCCGACCTCGTCGATGCGCCCGCGGTCGACGCGCCCGACCTCGTCGATGCGCCCGCGGTCGACGCGCCCGACCTCGTCGATGCGCCCGCGGTCGACGCCGGCCCCGGCACCGATGCTGGCTGCACCTACCTCGACGAGCCCATCATCGTGTCCTGCGGCGGTGCCTTCCGGTACGTGCGCGCCTGGAGCGCGCCCGAGGGCGACGCGGCCTGCCCTCGCTACGCGACCGGCACCGACGGCACCCGCTACGCCACGCTCTCGGAGGCCATCGCCGGCTCGGCCTGCGACGGAATGTGCGTGTGGCGCGCGGCCACGAGCGTCACCCTACTCCGTTGCGGTCGCCGCACCGGCTACATCGAGTTCGCGGCCGACGGCTGCGAGCCCGTGTTCGAGACGCCCGACGGGATCTTCCGCTCGATCGCGGAGTGGGACGCCGCCGCGCCGTGCATGTGAAGCGTGCTCGGGGCGGGCGTCCCGGCACGCTCACTCGCTGATGGCGTAGACGAAGCTCGTCTGGGGGAACGAGCCGGCCCAGCGCTCGGCGACGATCGCGTGCGGGATCGGGGTCGCGCCGAGGTCCGCGTTCGGGTCCGCGCCGACGAAGCGGGACGCGAGCGCCTCGGCCGCGGCGCGGTCGCCGGTGGCCTTGATCCGCATCACCCGGCCCATCAGCTCGGTCGCGGCGGCGGGCATCGCGTCGAGCGCGATGGAGAACGCGCCGGCGTGTCCGTCGGCGCTCGGCGCGTTCGGATCCCAGCGCAGGGCGCCGAGCTCCATGAGCACGCCGACCTGGATCGCGGCGAGCTGGCTGTACGCCTTCCGGTTGCCGCCCGGCGTCCACATCCCGCGCGAGATGTGGCCCATCGCCCAGACGAGCGAGTCGACGTAGGTCCGGCGCGCAGCTGCGTCGTCGATCACCCCGCGGCTCCGCAAGAGCTCGACGAAGTAGAGCGCGCCGCTCTGCGCCTTGAGCTCCTCGAGCATCGCGGCGAGGCCTCCGCCGAAGGCCTCGTCCCCGGTGAGGCCGTTCACCCGGTAGTCGTGGCTCGGGCCGAGGTTGTGGGTTGCCTCGTGCAGGATCGTCGAGAGCAGGCCGGCGCCCGGGTCGTCCCCGTACTCGGCCATCGTCGCCGCATCGAAGAGCGAGCTCGCCTGGGCACGGCGCCGCGCGAGGCTGTCGGGGTCGGTGTAGAGGTTCGTCATCGCCACGGTGCGGCCGCGGCCCTCGTCACCGACCGGGCCCCAGTTCGGCAGGCTCTGACCGATCGTCGCGCCGAACGCGTCGCGGTCGTCGCCCGCGTTGAGCACGATGTCGATGAAGTCCGGCATGTGGAAGGTGACGGTGCGGGCGGCGTACGTGCCGCCGGAGATCGCGGCGAGGGCGCCCTCCATGTCGGCCTGGAGCGGCGTGAGGCGCTCCTGCCACGCGAGCGAGCCGGAGTTGATGCGGGCGAAGGTCAGGTGGAAGCCGGCCTTCAGCGCGCACGGCTCCCAGTAGGTCTCGTCGGGCCCGACCCGGACGTACCAGGCGGAGTTGCGGGCGTTCATCGCCGCCCAGGCCTCGTCGGCAGGCTCCCACGCGTTCGTCTCGAACGCGGTCGCGGCGGCGCGCAGGTAGGCGACCAGCGCGGTCTCGTTCGGGTCGGTCATCGCGTCGGCGGCGGCCCGCAGCTCCGCGGCGATCGGCTGCATCAGGTCGGCGTAGGCCACCGAGTACGGCACCGCGACGAGCGGCTCGGTGGCCGGGTCGTCGTCGCCGGGCGCCCCGGCCGGGCGCACCACCGTGAACGGCGTGGTGAGCGTGGCTGCGTCGGAGCGCGCCTCGAGCACCGCGCAGAAATCGGGCCGCGCGACGAGCGCCGCGGGGTACACGTCGACGGGCGTCTCGGGCGCGCCCTCGATCGCGCTGCACGCGGCGTTCGCCTCCTCGGCGGAAGAACGGCACTCCGCGCCCCAGTTGCGCCGGAAGAGAGCGCGCGAGGCGTCGTCGTCCGCGACCCGCCCCGAGAGCGCCTCCATGCCCACCTGCCGCGCGTAGAGTCGATCCACGAGCGCCGCGACCCGCAGCATGCGCTGCGCGAAGGCGCGGTGCGCGGGCGGCAGCGTGGCGAGGTCGGTCGAGAGCAGCGTCGGCGCCGCGTGATCGAGCTCGTTCACGACCGCGGCGCGGCGCGGTTCGGCGGGCACCGCGGCCTCGTGCTCGCGGAGGATGCGCGCGTAGGCCTCGGCGAACGCGCCCGTGAACGAGGCGCCCTCGGTCCAGCGGCCCTCGGTGGCGTGGAAGCGGAGTGCGTGGATCTCGTCGGGGTCGGGCGCGCCGCTGCCGTTCACGTCGGCGCCCCAGAAGAGCGGCAGATCGAGCCGCATCGCGAGCTGGTTGAACCGGAGGCGATCGAGGCCGGCCACCGGACGCGGCGTGGTCGGAGCGCTCCCGGCGCTGCCGCAGGCGGCGAGCCCCGAGACGAGGAGGATGGAGGCGAGGCGGACGTTCGGCATCGGGCGGGGCCTAGCCCGGAGCGCGCCGGTCGGCACGCAGCCCACCGCTCGCCCACTGCTCCGGTGGGCGCCCACGGTCGCTCGTCGCGCCGCATTTGCACGCGGTGCGCGCCGCGCCCAGAGTCGTCGCCCTGCCGAGGCCGCCCCGCGGCGCCGATCGGTACTGGGTTCGACCCGAGGTGTTCGTGCGTTCGCTGTCGCTCCCCCCTCCGCCCTCGTCCTCCATTCCGTCCGCCGCATCCGCCCGCCGAATCGCCGCCGCGATGTTCTGCGGCGGCGCGCTCGTCACGTCGGGAGCCGCCGCGCAGGACGGGACGAGCTTGACGCTCGACGCTTATCGACCGGCGGTGACGGCGGAGGATGGCTTCGCGGTGAACCGCCCCGACGACCGGGGCGACGGGGAGTTCGGCGCGATGCTCTCCCTGGGCTACGCGATGAACCCGCTCGTGTACGAGGCCACCCCCGGCGCTTCCTCCTCCGAGCGCTATGCCGTCGTCGAGCATTCGCTCGCCGCCCACCTCGCCATCTCCTACGGGCTTCTCGATCGCCTCGTCCTCTACGCCGGCCTGCCGGTGAACCTGGTCATGGACGGCGCCGCAGCGGTCGATGCGCCGTTTCGCCGCGCCGACGGTGCGGGCCTCGGCGACACCTGGCTCGGCGCCCGGGCGCGCCTCTTCGGCGAGGACGATGACGTCTTCGCGCTGGGGCTCTCGACGAGCGTGAGCCTGCCGACCGCGATGTGGGCGAACGCGGCCCAGCGCTACTCGGGCGACCAGGGCGTCACCGTGCACCCCGAGCTGCTCGCCGAGGTCCGCGCCGGGGGCTTCCGGTTCACCCTCAACGCCGGCGCACGCTTGCGCGCCGTCGATCGCTCCCGCCTCGAGAGCCTCGGCGTCAGCCACGAGCTGACGCTGGGCGGCGCGCTCACCGCGCCGATCTGGCGGGACGACGCGGGAGCGTCGGTGACGGCCCACTTCGAGGCCTACGGCGCCACCACGTTCGAGCAGGCCTTCGACCGCGAGACGAGCCCGTTCGAAGCGCTGCTGGGCGTGCGGGTGCAGCCAATCTGCGGCCTGCATGTCGGGCTCGCGGGCGGCACCGGTCTGAGCCGGGGATACGGCGCCTCCGACTTCCGCGGCGTGCTCCAGATCGGCTGGTCGGCCTCCGGGTGCGGCGTCTTCACGCCCGCGGACACCTCGCCGGCGACCCCCGGCGACGCGGACGGAGACGGCCTGCTCGACGACGCCGACCGCTGCCCCGCGGACGCGGAGGACCGAGACGAGTTCGAGGACGACGACGGCTGCCCGGACGTCGACAACGACGCCGACGGCGTTCGGGACGCCGACGACGGCGCACCCCTGGTGCCCGAGGACCTCGACGGTTTCGAGGACGCCGACGGCGTGCCGGATCTCGACAACGACGCCGACGGCGTGCCCGACGCAACCGACGCCTGCCCCCTCGCGGCCGAGGATGGGGACGGCTACGAGGACGAAGACGGCTGCGCCGAGACCGACAACGATCAGGACACGCTCATCGACCCGGAGGACGAGTGCCCGCTCGCGCCCGGCCGCGTCGAGGACCGCGGCTGCCCCCGCACGGTGCGCCTCGACACCGAGACCGGCACCATCTTCATCCTGCAGCGCGTCGAGTTCGCGACGGACCGCGACGTGATCCTCGAGCGCAGCTACCCGGTGCTCGAGGAGGTGCGCTCGATTCTCGCTGCCAACCGCCAAATCCGGCGGGTACGCATCGAAGGGCACACCGACGACCGAGGCCGCGACGCGGCCAACCTCGACCTCTCGCGGCGCCGCGCGGGCAGCGTCATGCGCTGGCTCGTAGAGCGCGGCATCGACCGCGCACGGCTCGAGGGCTGGGGCTGCGGCGAGACGCATCCGACGAGCACGAACCGCACGGAAGACGGTCGCCAGGCCAATCGCCGCGTCGAGTTCCACATCCTCGAGCCGGCGCCTCCGAGCGGCGCACGCACGCTCGACGGGTGTGTGGCCTCGGACTGAGGCGCATCGATTCTGCAGGCGTGCCGCCCCCGGCCCGCCGTGAACGAGACAAGAGAGGCACGATGAAGATGGAAACGAAGAGGTCCGTGGCCGCGCGCTTCGCGCTGGCCGCAGGGTGCATCGCGGGCGTGGCGGCGAGCGCGCTCGTGCCCACGGCGGTCGACGCGCAGGTGACCGGCCGCATCACGGCGAACAACGGCTACGCGTTCGGCTTCGGCTCGGCGACCGCCGTGAACGCCGCGACCGCGCGGCCGTGGGTATGGAACCCCGAGGCGTGCGACATCAGCTGCTGTTCGGGCTGGGAAACCTACGCCATCGATTCGGCGACCCTGTCGGCGAACGAGTACGCGTACATCCTCGCCGCCGGCGACGGGGACGGCCGCTCGAGCCTCACGGCGACGTTCCTCAACGACGCAGACGAAGTCATCCTCAACACCACGGTCGCTGGCGGAGAGTGGGAAGCCTGCGACATGGGCGCGCACTCGGGTACCGGCGAGCCGACCGGTGGTTGGGCGAGCTTCGTCAACGGGCGCATCCCTTCGTGCACCTGGGTGACGCTGCGGGCGGGCTGGAACGGCGGCAACGCGTGCTCGTGGTCGCCGACGCCGGAGTGGGTGTGGGCCAACGGCGTGACGTTCACCTCGCGCCGTGTGCTCTTCCGGACGCGCACGATGGAGATCACCCCGCCGCCCTGCGTGGACACGGTCGCGACTGGGATCGACTCGGGCTGCAGCCGCCTGCTGCCGAATTGCGTGGGCACCGGCGCGACCGCCCGCTGCGTGCAGTGCACGACCGACGCGCAGTGCAACGACTCCAACCCCTGCACGATCGACACGTGCGGCGGGTTCTCGATCTGCACGCGCGCCTCGGTGGCCGCGGGCGCCCCGGGTGGCTGCGACCGCGGCTTCGTGTGCTCGGGCGGCGCGACCAACGTCTGCGTCGACTGCATCGACGACACCCGGGACATGACCGACTCGGGCTGCTCGTCGCTCGAGCCGCACTGCCGCACCACGGGGACCGGCGCGCCGACCTGCGAGCCCTGCATCGACTCCGGCATGGCGACGGACATCGGCTGCACGACGAGCGCGCCCAACTGCGTCGCCGGACCGAGCGGCTCGATCTGCGCATCGTGCGTGACCAACGCGGACTGCGACGACGACAACGAGTGCACGGGCGAGCTCTGCTCCTCGGGCACGTGCCTGCTCTCCATCGATCCGCCCGGGACGCCGTGCACCGGCGGCGTGTGCACGGGGGGTCGGCCCTTCGCGTGCGTGCCCTGCCTGGACACCGCGACGGGCGCCGGACTCGACGCCGGTTGCGGCGCGCGGACGCCGATCTGCCTGCCGACGGGCGACGGCGTCGCGTGCCAGGCCTGCGCCGACACGGGCACCGGTGCGGTCGATGACGGCTGCACCGACGCGGCCCCGGCGTGCGTCACGGTCGATGGGGTGAACCGCTGCGCCGCGTGCCTCGACAGCGCCGAGGGCTCGGCGCTCGACGACGGGTGCACGGCCGAGGCGCCGGTCTGCGTGATCGACGGGACCGGCGCGCCGATCTGCGTCGGCTGCGCGAACGACGCCGATTGCGCGGACCCGGCGCCTTACTGCGACGTCGCCGCGGGAACCTGCGTGGGCTGCAACGACGACACGCAGTGCCTCGCGGACGCGCCCGTCTGCGACCCGAGCACCTCGGCGTGCGTCGGCTGCGCGAGCGACGACGACTGCGCCGACTTCCCCGAGACGCCGAGCTGCGATCCCCGGACGGGCGCGTGCGCGGAGGCGGCCGAGATCGACGCGGGCGCGACCGAACCCGACACCGGCGCGGGCGAGCTCGATGCCGGCGCGGGCGAGCTCGATGCCGGCGCGGGCGAGCTCGATGCGGGCACGGAGGAGGTCGATGCAGGCCGCGGCGCCCTCGCGGGCGGCGCCTGCGCGTGCCGCGCTGGCACGAACGCCGGCCTCGGCGGCGTCTGGGCCGGCCTCGCGGTGCTTGGCGCGCTGCTCGCGCGCCGCCGCCGCTGAGCCCATCGCAAGGCAGCCTCGTGGGCCGTGCCAGGGCATCCCTGCGCGGCATCGACGGGCACCGAGACAACGGACACGGGCCGGAGGCGCACGACGCTTCCGGCCCGTGTGCGTTTCGCGATCAACCGCGAGTCGCTCGAGCGGAGGCGAACCAGCCCACATGTTCGTGCACGGGACGCGGGAGGCTCTGCACGCGCCCCCGATGCTCCGCGCTTGCTCAGCGCCGCGCGGCGCGCCCGACCAGTCCCGAGCGCACCAGCCAGGGCAGGTCGAGCTCACGGCGCGCAAGCCCGGTGGCGTCGAAGCCGCACCGCTCGAGGGCCGGCCCGAGCGACTTGTGCGGATCGCAGCCGCCGAGGGCGAGCCGCCAGGCAGGACGCAGCAGCCGCTGAGCGCGGGCCCGCAAGGGATGCGGCACGGGATCGTCGTCCGCGGCGATGTGCTCGGCGAGCAGGAGCGTCCCCCTGGGCGCGAGGAGCCGGTGCGCCTGGCCAAGCGTCTGCTCGAGCCGGTCGATCGAGCAGAGGACGAAGAGGACGAGGACGGTGTCGAACGAGCCGGGGTCGAGGGGCAAGGGGCGACTCGCCGAGGCCTCGAGGAGCCGCGCCGGGCGTCCATGCTCGACCGACCAGCGCTCGAGGCGGATGCGGGCGATGGCCGCGAGCTCCGGAGCGGGCTCGACCGCGACGACTTCTTCGACTTCCGGTCCGAGGTGCGGGAGCGAGGCGCCGGTCCCGATCCCGAGCTCGAGCACCCTCCCCTGCGCTTGTCCCGCGAGCTCTGCGCGGATCGGTTCGACGCCGCGCATGCCGTGCTCGAGCGCGCGCGACAGCACCTCGCGCTCCCAGAAGCGGCCGAGCGCCGAGGGCATCAGCCAGGGAGATCGGGCGGAGGAAGCGGGCCCTCGATGACGCCGAGTTCGATCGTCGGGCAGCACCGATCGCGTCCGATGGCGCTGCAGTGCGGAGGGTTCGTCGCGCCGGCCGCGCACGAGCAGGGGCAGACCTCGACGGGCCTGCCGGACGTGGGCGTGGCCCCCTCACGGGGAAGCGCTCGCACGGCGGGTCCGCTCGCGCCCGGTCCGCACGCTCCGAGCCCCGAGACGAAGGCGAGCGCCTGGGCGAAGCGGAGGTGGCGGGGGGCGAGGCGCGCCCCGCCGCTCACGCCGCGACCGTGAAGACGACGACGGTGATGTTGTCCTCGCCGCCGTTCGCGTTCGCCTTCGCGACGAGGTCGACCGCGGCGGCCCGCGGATCGCCCTGGGCCGCGACGATGCTGGCGAGGATGGTGTCGTCGTCGATCATGCCCGAGAGGCCATCGGAGCAGAGGAGGTAGAAGTCGCCGGGCTTGGGCGTCTCAGGCATCAGGTCCACGACCACCGAGTCCTGCATGCCGAGCGCACGGGTGATGACGTTCTTCGGGAGCTCCTCGCGCTGCTCCGGGCTGAGGTCGGGCATGACGAGCAGGTAGTCGTTGAGCAGGGAATGATCGCGGGTGAGCTGGGTGATCGCTCCGTCGCGAACGCGGTAGCAGCGGCTGTCGCCCACGTGCGCCACGTAGAGGCGGCTCCGGGCCTTGTTGAGGACGGCGCCGACGACCGTCGTACCCATCCCGTGGACCTCGCGGTGGCGGGCCGAGCACTCGTAGATCCGCTTGTTCGCCACGCGGATGCTGGCGATGAGGCGGTTTTCCTCGGCGGACAGGTGCGGGTCGAAGTGGAACGGCCACGTGGCGTCCTCCCGCTGGGTCGCCGCGAAGAACGACGCCATCGAGTGCGTCGCCATCTTGCTCGCGACGTCGCCGGCGCGGTGGCCGCCCATCCCGTCGGCGACGATGTAGAGATCGAACTCGGGCAGGATCGCGAAGCTGTCTTCGTTGTGCTCGCGTTGCTGACCAACGTCCGTCACGCCGGCGGCGAGGATGTTCATGGCTCGTGCGGAGGGTCGAGGTTCGGCGCGCCCCTGTCAAGCGCTCGTGCGCTTGGGCTCGATCGGCCCCGGGCCGTGGTAGCGTCTCCGGCCCGGCGCGCCCCTCGCGCCGCACGGAGGCGCGTGAGCAAGCGGACGAAGGTCGCGATCATCCCGGGCGACGGCATCGGCAAGGAAGTCATGGCGGTGGGCGCCGAGGTGCTCGCCGCGTACCAGAAGAAGCGGGGCCTCCGCTACGAGGTGGTCACGCTCGACCTCGGTGCGGACCGCTTCCTCCGCGACGGGACGACCTTCCCCGCCGAGGACCAGCGCCTCATCCGCGAGGAGTGCGCGGCGGTGCTGCTCGGCGCACTCGGCGATCCGCGGGTGCCCGACCTCGGCTACGCGCGCGACATCCTCTTCGGGCTGCGTTTCGGCCTCGACCTCTTCTCCAACATCCGACCGGTGGTCTGCCTGCACGACCGGCTCATGCCGATCGTGGGCAAGCGCGCCGCCGACATGAACGCGGTGGTGTTTCGCGAGAACACCGAGGGCGTGTACGTGGGCATGGGCGGCAACTTCAAGAAGGGGACGCCGGACGAGGTCGCGATCAACGAGGACCTGAACACCCGCAAGGGCGTCGAGCGGGTGATCCGCGCGGCCTTCGAGTACGCGCTGGCCCACGGCCGCAGGCGCGTCCTGATGAGCGACAAGTCGAACGCGATGCAGTTCGCGCACGGGCTCTGGCAGCGGACCTTCAAGGAGGTGGCGGCGGGCTACCCGGGCATCGAGGCCAAGCACATGTACGTCGACGCGCTCTGCCTGCAGATGGTGCGGGCGCCGCAGGACCTCGACGTGATCGTGACGAACAACCTCTTCGGCGACATCGTCACCGATCTCGGGGCCGCGCTGCAGGGCGGCCTCGGGATGGCAGCGAGCGCGAACGTCGGCGCGGGGCCGGTCGCGATGTTCGAGCCGGTGCACGGCTCGGCGCCCGACATCGCGGGCAAGGACAAGGCGAACCCGCTCGCGACCGTGCTGACGATCGGGATGATGCTCGACTGGCTCGGCGAGCAGGGCGCGGAGGAAGAGCTGACCGCCATCGTGCGCGAGGCGATCGACACGGGCCGCTGCACCGCCGACGTGGGCGGCACGCTCGGGACGCGGGCGGTCGGGGACTTCGTGCTGAAGCGCCTCGCGTGACGCCGCGCGCGCTGCGTGCTCTCTTCCGGGCATGAAGTCGTTCTTTCCGGTCTTCCTTCTCTCCTCCCTCCTCGCAGGCTGCCCGGGCAGCAGCGGCACCGATGCAGGCAGCGACACGCCGAGCGTCGCCGATGCCCCCAGCGCCGTCGATGCGCCCAGCATCGCCGATGCGCCCAGCATCGCCGATGCGACCAGCATCGCCGATGCCCCCAGCGTCGCGGATGCGCCCAGCGTCGTCGATGCGCCCAGCATCGCCGACGCTCCGGGCCCGGGCTGCACCGCGACGCCGGTGCCGGACTTCATCGCGGGCGTCTGCGACGGCCGCGGGATGATGGGCTGCGCGATGTGGGCGACGGGACTCGGAGGTTCTCTCGCGGTGGCGCGCTGCGTGCCGCCCGAGGGTCGATGCGCGCGGGCGGACGCCTGCGGCCCGGACGGCTGCACCTGCGGCGACGGGCCCGAGTGCGCCGACAACGAGATGTGCGTGAGCGGCTTTGCCGGCTACACGTGCGTCTGCATCCCCTGACGTCGCGGCTTCCGTGCGGCGGATCGCGACCTGCCTTCGCGATCGCCGCGGCGAGGCTGGCTGCCATCGACCGTTCCCTCGGGCTCGACGACGCGCCGGTCGTCGGTGCAAGCTCGCGGCATGTTGAGGCTGTACTACTCGCCGCGGACCCGTGCGCTGCGGCCCCGCTGGGTGCTCGAGGAGTTGGGCGTGCCGCACGAGCTCGTGCGGATCGACCTGCGCGCTCGGCAGAACCGCACCCCCGAGTACCTCGCAGTGCATCCGCTCGGCTCGGTGCCCGCGCTCGACGACGCAGGCACGGTCGTGCTCGAGAGCTCGGCCATCTGCGCCTACCTCGCCGAGCGCTTCCCCGAGAAGGGGCTCACGCCGCCGGCGGGCTCGCGCGAGCGGGGCAAGCTCTTGCAGTGGATGGTGTTCGCGGTCGCGACGATGGAGCCCTGCCTCGTCGCGCTGCAGAAGGATCCGGCGAGCGAGGTCGAACGCGCGCGCTGGGCCGAGATCCTCGGCATGCTCGAGCAGGCCCTCGGTGAGGGTCCCTACCTGCTCGGCGAGCGCTTCAGCGTGGCCGACGTCGTCATCGGGGCGGTGCTCTGGTGGGCCCGCAGCGTCGGCCAGCTCCCCGAGGGCGGACGGGTGGCCGCGTACGCTGCATCGCTCCGCAAGCGGCCCGCCGCGCTGCGCGCGCTCGCCGACTGAACCGCGGCTCAGCAGCGGAGGTGTGCGACGACGACCGCCCCGTCATCGAGCCAGGCCACGAGGAAGCCGCCCGGCTCGCGAGCGAGATCGGCGGCCCGTGCGCCATCGAGCGGGATCGGCGCGCCGATGCGGTCGCCGGCAGCGCTCCGCACCTCGAGGGAGAGCGCGCCCGGCGCGCCGCGGACACGGGCGATGAAGCGGCCGGCGAAGGGTTCGGGCAGCGGCGCCCCGAACGGCAACTCGCGTGGCGCGGAGCGCACCTCTCCGTCCGCGCCGAGGCGCAGGTAGGCGGGGCGCGCGAACTCGAAGGCCGCGAGGACCGCGATGGAGCTGCCCACCCAGCTCATCGACTCGATGACGAGCGCGTCGTGCAGCAGCTCGACGTGGTGCTCGTCGAGCTGCGTCGCGAGCACCACCCCGCTCTCGACGTCCTCGGTCGCGCCGTGTCGGTACACGAGCGCGTAGGCGGCGCCGTCGGCGCTCAACCCGAGCATCTCGACCGGCTCGTCGGGCAGGACGCCGTCGCCGATGCGGAGCGCGTCGTGGTGCAGCGCTCCCTCGCGGAGGCCGAAGCGATCGAGCGTCGGCGGCGCGCCCCGGTAGCTGCGGGCCAGGTGGACGAGGCCATCCGAGGCCGCGACGCGAACGGTGCGGAGTGGCGCCGGCTGCGGCAGCTCCATGCCCTCGCTGCGCCCGAGCCGGCGCGCGTGCAGGCAGGTCGCGGTGAGACCGTCCCCGCAGGGTCCGAGCGCGAGCGCGAGGTGCTCGCCGGCCCCGAGGGACTCGAGGCCGATCAGCTCCCCCGCGAGCGGCGCGTCCTCGACCGGCACGAGCGCGTCCCCCTCGACCCGGAGCGCGGCGTGGCCGCCCTCGACCGCCGCGAGCACGAGCGGCGTACCCGCTCCGTCCTCGCTGCGCGACACCGCGATCACCGCGAGAGGCTGCTCGATCGCACGGCGGGCGAAGGGCGGCTCGAGCCGGCAGGCGAGTTCCTCGGGCCCTTCGTCCTCGGGCGCGGCCACCGGCTCACTCGGGGCCGGCGCCTCGGCACGCTCCGCGGGCGGTGCGGGGGCCGTCTCGCCGGCGTCGCAAGCGGCGAGCAGGAGCGCGAGCGCGGCCCGCTTCACCGCGGGTGCTCGAGCAGCCAGTCGATCACCGACGCGGTGAAGGTCGGCCGCACGAGGTTCGGGATGTGGCCCGCGCCCTCCATGCGGTAGAGCGCCGCCTCGCGACCGTCCGCGCAGCCCGCGCTCCACGTCGTGGGCACGGTCTCCATGCCGTCGACGTCGGAGATGAGATCGATCCGCGCGCCCTCGACGCCGGCCGCGACGTCGCAGCCCATGCGCCCGGCCCAGCGCTCGACGACGGTGTCGGCGCCCGGATACGCGATCGCGCCGAGCATCCCGCCCTCGTAGACGATGGTGTCGTCGGCGGTGCCGTGCAGGTGCAGGACCGAGGGCGCGCCCGAAGCCGGCACGCAGCCCGCATCGTCGGGGAAGTCCGAGCCCGCGAGGACCGCGACGGCGGCGACCCGATCGCTCAGCTCGCAGGCCATGCGGTAGGACATGAAGCCGCCGTTGGAGTGCCCCATGAAGTAGATGCGGTCGGGATCGACGGGGACGAGCCCCTCGACCTCGTCGACGAGCGCGGTGAGATAGCCGACGTCGTCGACCCGCGTCGCGCCGAAGTCGCAGCACGCGCCGCCCGAGTTCCAGAACCGCGAGCCGCCGGTGTCGAGCGTGCCATCGGCCAGCACGAGGTAGATGCCGCGGTCGCGGGTGAGCGACGAGAGGCCGAAGTAGGCGTCCTGGATGCGGCCGCTCGCGCCGTAGCCGTGGAGCAGGACGATCAAGGGGCGCGGCGTCACCCCATCGTGCTCGCTCGGCATGACGAGGCGCGCGGGGCGCTCCTCGGTGCCGACGGTGCGATCGGTCGGGCCGGCGTCGCGGTCGGCGTCGAAGCCGGCATCGCCGGGAGGCGAGGTCGGGCAGCCAGCGAGCAGGAGGGCGAGCGCGAGGAGCGAGCGGCGCATGGCCGAGCGTCTACCACGGCGCGGGCGCTCACGCGGCCTTCGGCGCGGCCTCGGGGGGCACGGCCTCGGGCGCGGTGCGCGCCGCCTCCGCGCGGCGGGCGGCCTGCTTGCGGCGGATCTCGGTCTCCTTGCGGTCGCGCTCGGTGCCCGCGTGGTGCAGGCGCGTGCCCATGAGCACGTCGAACCAGGGGCGCGTCACACACCAGTTCTTGTGCTGGTCGGGCGCCATGTGGTGGTCGTAGTGCCAGGGGATGCGGCGCTTGCCCCACTCGGGGTCGAGGTGGGAGCGCTTGTGCACGTAGTAGTAGTTCGCCATCGAATACCAGACGGTGGCGGTGAAGAAGGGCGCGACGGGCAAGAGCGGCGCGTGCAGCGCGGCGGCGGCGGCGAGGGCGGCGATCTCCTTGGTCTGCGCGTTCCACTCGGTGAGCGGGCGCTCGTAGGCCGGGTCGCGGTAGCCGTGCAGGCGCACGTTCCGGTGGTGCTCGAGCCAGTGGAAGCTCCAGAAGCCCTCGGGCTTCTTTGCGTCCCGGCCGTGGAGCACGTACTTGTGGATGAACCACTCGCCCGCGTTGGCGTACAAGAGCCCCAGAGGAATGCCCAGCATCGTGACCCCTTCGAGTTCGGGTGGCGTCCCCGGGCGCCGGCGACCACCCGGCGACCAACGACAAAAACGTGACCAACTGGTCATGATTTGACGCAGCAGGTCTGGTTTGTCCACGAAGAAATCGACGCCGCGCACTCCCGCGCGCAAACAACGTGACTCTTCGGTCACGAAGAAGGCCTCTGCTCCGTCCCGCCGGCCGGGCCGGCCCGGGGGTGCGCGCGACGAGAACCGGCGGGCACGCACCGAGGCGCTCCGCAAGGCCGCGCTCGGGCTCTTCCTCGTGCGCGGCATCGAGGCGGTGACGATCGACGAGATCGCGGAGGGCGCGGGGCTGGCGAAGGGATCCTTCTACCGGTACTTCGAGGACAAGACCGCGCTGGTGGCCGCGCTCTTCGCGCCGGTGACGCAGCACGTCGAACAGGCGCTCACCCGCTGCGAGGCGCGGCTCACCGAGGTGAAGGACCGCAGCGCGGCCTACGCCGCCTACCAGGAGCTCGCGCTCGGCCTCTTGCCCATCGCGCTCTTTCACTTCGACGTGGTGCGGCTCTACCTGCAGGAGTCGCGGGGGCCGAGCGAAGGGGCACGCGCGCCGGTCGCGGCGCTCGTGGACCTCGTCGAGCGCGGCGCAGTGCGGCTCAGCGAGGTGGCGGTGGAGCACGGGATCGTCGCAGTGGCGGATCCGCGGATCACCGCGCACGCGACGGTGGGGGCCATCGAGCAGCTCACGCTCGCGGTGCTGCGGGGCCGGCTCGACGCGGCCCCGCTGGAGATCGTCTCGACCCTCATCCGCACCATCATGGACGGCGTCGGCGTACGACCGGAGGGCGCACGATGAGCGCGCCGATCCCCTCCCCGCTCCGCTCCACGCTCGCCGTGCTCGCGGGCTTCGGCCTCAACTGGTTCCTCGCCGGCGCCGGCGCCGGGATGCTCGCGGCGCTCTTCCCCGAGCACTTCCCGCCCGCGCCCGCCGACGGCACGCCGCCGGCGCCGAGCACGCTCGGCCTGGTGCTCGTCACCGCGACGTTCAGCGCGAACGCACTCTTGGCGGGCGTGCTCGCCGGGCGGATCGCCTCCTACGCCCCGGTCGTGCATGCGGGCATCCTCGCCGGGGTCTTCGGCCTCCTCGCGCTCTGGGGCCTCGATCAGGCCCGCGGCCAGCCCGGCCTCTTCGCGCTCGCCTTCGTCGGCCTGCCGCCCCTCTTCGCCGTGCTCGGCGGCCTCGTCGCCCAGCGCGCGGCGAAGCGTCGCGACGCCCGCACGCCGAGGATCGTGAGCGAGCGGATCCCGCCGGTCGGGTGAGTCGGCGCGCACGTCCGCGTTCGTCGTGGGGCCGGGAAAGCTGGGGCGGTCAGTCGACCCGCTCGACGGTCATCCGCAGGGTGCCGGTCGCTGCCGGCACATCGCCCGCGCTGCGCAGCTCGAGCGAGACCTCGCCGAGCTGGCCCGCGCTGAGCTCGGCCGTGCCCACGAGCTCGTCGGAGAGCGCGTCGTCGTCGTAGATCGTGAAGCGTAGGGGCAGATCCTCGACGTGGTAGAGGCCGGGCAGCGCGCGATCGAGGCGGAGCTCGTGCTGGTCGACCGGCGCGACGAAGCGCTCGACCTCCCGTCGGCCGGGCACCGACGCGGTGACGACGATCGCGTCGGGCTCGCCGCCGATGGTGTCCCAGCGGCTGCCCGACGGAGAGGTCGTCGAGATGGTGAGCCCGGTGAGGCGAACGCGGACCGGGCGCGGGGCCGAGGTCGAGGGCGTCGAAGGGGGCGCGGTCGGGGTCGCGGGGACGGCGGCCACCCCCGCGGCCTCGGCGGCAGCGCGGGTCGCGGTGGGCGCGTCGGCCGCGCAGATCCGGGTGCGGGCGCGGAGCGGCAGGGTCGCGCCGGCCCGCGGGGTGACGAGCAGCAACGTCGGGCAGCCCAGCGACGGGACGACGGCGCGGCGCGCGCCGACCGCGGCGAGCTCGACGACCCGCGTGCCGGTCGGCGCGCTCGCCGGCGCGCCTTGCAGGACGAGATCGTAGAAGCGCTCGAAGTCGGCGAGGCAGACCGCGTCGACGAGCACCGCCTCGCCCTCCTCGAGCTCGAGGTCGATCGCCTGCGGCGCTCCGTCCGCAGGGATCGGACCGAGCACGTCGAGGCCGCCGGGGTAGACCATGAGCCGCTGGTTCACCGACCAGACCACCCCGGTCTCGGCGGGATAGGGACGCTCGGGCACGACGCCCCGGCCGAGCGCGCCGACCATGAAGTCCATCTGCTCGGTGTCCATCGCGAAGGTCACGGTGAAGCCCGCGCCGAAGCGCTCGCGCAGACGCGCCGAGCCCTCCTCGGCGACGGTCGCGCGGGCGCGTTCGGAGGCGCTCGATCCGGTGAGGTCGAGCAGGCCGCCGAGCATCCCCGAGAGCACGCCGGTCGCGCGCGCCTCGACCATCCCGCGCGGCTCCACGCTCGCGGTCACATCGCCCTCGGGCCGCATCCAGACCGTCACGATGCGCGCGGCGCGATCGTAGCCGACCTCCATGCGGGCGGTGAACGCGGCCTGGCTGTCGAAGCGAAGATACTGCTGGACCCGAAAGCCCATCGACTCGCGATCGACCCAGGTCCAGCCGGTGCCCGCGATGCGCAGCGAGAGCATGTCGCCGCTCACGTTCGCGGTGCACTCGCGGATCCACCAGCGCCCCACGGTCGGGTCGGTGCCCGCAGCCGGCCCCTCGTGGCCGCCCTCGCCGGGCAAGCCGACGAAGCTCGCACGGAGCTGCTCGCAGAGGTGCGGGGCCACCATGTCGACGAGCAGCGCGCTCGTGTCGTCGAGTGGCGCGACGCTGCTGTCGCTGGACTCGGCGCGCTCGCCGCCCGCGCTGGTGCGCTCGGCGCCGGCGTCATCGCTGCGGCCCGCGGTCGCGGCTGCGCTCGGAGAGGCCCCGCATCCGGCAGCGGCGAGACCCAGGAGAAGAAACGAGATGCGGTGCATGGCGCCCATGGACGGGGGAGGGTACCGACAAAATCACCCGGGTGGAGGTTCGGCCGGGGTACGGCGAGCGCGCGCGCATTCTTCCCCGGCCGTATGGGGTGAAGGGGGTGCTACACCCCTCGCCGCATGTGGGTCCTGGTCGTCGGCTCGGAGAAGCTCGCCGAGCGTCCCGAAGGGGGCGTCGCGGTGCTGCGCGAGCTCGGCTGCACGGTGCGCCACGTGGATCTCTGGGACGCGCTCGCGGGCGCCCCCGAGACCCCGGGAAAGCCGCCGGCGGCGATCCTGATCGAGGCGATGGACCACGTGGAGGCTGGACGCGCCGCCGCACGCTCGCTGCGCTCTGCGCCGGCCCTCGCGAAAGCGCCGATCCTGTGCGCAGTCACCGTGACCGGTGTGCAGGCCGTGAAGCCTGAGGATCCTTTCGACGATCTCGTGCTCGTCCCCTACGTGCCGGTCGAGCTCTACGTCCGGATCCGCCGCGTCGACTACGACAAGAGCGAGTTCTCCGCGGAGGGCGTGCAGAAGCTCGGGCCGCTCGTGCTCGATGCCGGCGCCCACGAGGCGAAGCTCGACGGTCGGCCGTTGGTGCTCACGGCGCAGGAGTTCTCGCTGCTCGAGTTCCTCCTGAAGCACCGCGGCCGCGTCTTCACCCGGCAGCAGCTCCTCGAGCGGGTCTGGGACGTCGACTACTACGGAGGCTCGCGCACGGTGGACATCCACGTGCGGCGCCTACGAATGAAACTGGGCGAGGCCGCCGACGCGATCGAGACCGTGCGCGGGGTCGGCTACAAGATGCGGGGACCGACGTGAACGAACGCGCGAGCACGGACGAAGGCCTGCGACCCCTCGCCATCGCCTGCGGCGACCCGGCCGGCGTCGGACCGGCCGTATCGATCGCCGCGGCACTCGATCTCGCCCGGGACGGCGACCGGGTTCGGCTCTTCGGCGCACGGGCGCAGCTCGAGCCGCTCCTCGGCGCGGCGCCCGAGCACGCGCAGATCGAGGTCCACGACGTGGGTGCGGTGAGCCCCGCGTGCGTGCGGGGCCATGCGCCGAGCGCCGAGGGCGGCGCGGCGGCGCTCCGGGCCCTCGACGCGGCGGTCGATGCCGTGCTTGGCGGCGCCTGCCGCGGCCTCGTCACGGCGCCGGTCAGCAAGTCCGCCATCCAGCTCGGCGGGACGCGGTTCATCGGACAGACCGAGCACCTCGCCGAGCGCGCCGGACTGCCCCACGACGGGGTGACGATGATGTTCCTCGGCCCGCGGCTGAAGGTCGCGCTCGCGACCACGCACCTGCGTCTGCGCGATGTGCCCGACGCGGTCACGCCGGCGCGGGTCGGCCGGGCCATCCGGCACCTCGCGGAAGCGCTCGTACGGCTTGGTGCGCCGAGCGGCGCGCGCCTCGTCGTGAGCGGTCTGAACCCGCACGCGGGCGAGGACGGCCTCTTCGGCGACGAGGAGCCGCGGGTGATCGGCAAGGCGATCTCCTGGGCCCGCACGCTCGAGCCCTTCGCGTCGGGGCGCATCGAGCTGCTCGGACCCGTCGGGGCAGAGACCGCGCTCCGCGACGCCAAGGCCCGGCGGGTCGCCGGCGTGGTCGCGATGTTCCACGACCAGGCGACCATCGCGAGCAAGCTCCTCGACTGGGGCACCGCGGTGAACGTCACCTGGGGTCTGCCGTACGTGCGGACGAGCGTGGACCACGGCGTCGCGTGGGACGCGGCGGCGCGGGGCGACGCCGACCCGGACGGCATGATCGCGGCGGCGCGGCTCGCCCAGTTGCTGACGCGCTCGGTGAGCACCGGGGATGTGCCGTGAGCGCGATCCGCGTGCTCGGCGCGCGCGCCCACAACCTCCGCGGCCTCGACGTCGTCATCCCCCACGAGCGCCTGACCGTGATCACCGGACCGAGCGGCTCGGGCAAGAGCTCCCTGGCCTTCGACGTCGTGCTCGCCGAGGCCGAGAGACGCTTCCTCTCGGTGTACCTGGGCGAGGGAGGACGCTCGCTCGCCCCGGCAGCGGTCGACGCCATCGAAGGGCTGCTCCCCGCGCTCGCGGTGCACCAGACACCGCGGGCACCCTCCCCGCGCGCGACGGTCGCGAGCCGCGCCGGTCTCGACGAGCCGCTCGCGACGCTCCTGCACCGCTTCGGCGTCCTCGGCTGTCCGCGCTGCGGGCACTCCGTCGCGCCGCTCGCGCGCGCCGAGATCGTCGACCGCATCGCGGCGCTCCCCGAGGGCAGCCGCGTCACCCTCGCTGCACCGCTCGATGGCCCGGCGCTCGGCGAGCGGCCGACCCGCGCGTCGCTCCTCGCAGCGATCGACGAGCTTCGTCAGCGCGGCTTCTCTCGCGCGCTCGTCGAGGGCGCGGTCGTCGACCTCGATCCGCCGCCTCGGCTCGAGGGCGAGGTCGATCTGCTCGTCGATCGCATCGTCGTGCGCGAGGGGGCGCGCGGCCGGATCGCGGAGAGCGTGGAGCTCGCGCTCCGCGAGGGCGGTGGGCAGCTCAAGGTCGTGGTGGCCGGCGGCGAGACCTGGCAGCTCTCCGACCGCAACGCCTGCACCCGCTGCGGGCTCGCGCTCGGCCCCATCGGGCCACGAACCTTCCTGCACACGAACGAGCGAGGCGCGTGCCCGGCGTGTCGGGGCCGCGGCGCGGTTCTGGCGATCGATCCGGAGCGGGTCGTGCCCGACCCGGCGCTGACGCTCGCGGAGGGCGCCATCGCGGCCTTCGGCGAGCCGGGGAGCGCGCGGCAGCGGACCCAGCGCAAGGCCCTCTCCGATGCCCTCGAGGTCCCGCTCGACGTGCCTTTCCGCGAGCTCTCCGAGCCGCTGCGCGCGGCCATCCTCTTCGGCGGCGCGCTCCCAGCTGGCCCGCGAAAGAAGGTCCGCCCGCCCTACGAGGGCGTCGTGCCGCTCCTGACCCGGCGCCTCGCCGAGCTCGAGGCCCGCGCGGACGACGACGAGGAGGTGTGGGCCACGCTCGAGGAGGAGCTCGGCGCGTTCCGGAGCCGGAGGCCCTGCGATCGCTGCGGCGGCTCTCGCCTCGGACCGCTCGCGCTCGGTGCGACACTGCACGGCGCCACGCTCCCCGAGCTGTATCGCCTCGGCCCTCGCGACCTCGCCGCGATCGTGTCGGGCTGGCCCGAGGATTCAGCGCACGCGACGATCGAGCGGCCGCTCCGCACGCTGCTCTCGGAGCGCCTCGCGCTGCTGGTCGAGGTCGGCCTCGAGCACCTGCCGGTCGGGCGGGGCATGGCCTCGCTGAGCGCGGGCGAAGCCCAGCGGATTCGGCTCGCCGAGGTGCTCGGCAGCACGCTCGAGCGCCTGCTCTACGTGCTCGACGAGCCGACCCAAGGCCTGCACCCGGCCGATGTCGGGAAGATCGTGCAGGCCCTCGTACGGCTCCGCGCGCGGCACGGCACCCTGCTCGTCGTCGAGCATGACGCGGCGGTACTCGGCGCAGCCGATCACGTGATCGAGCTCGGACCGGGCGCCGGGACCGGCGGCGGGCAGCTCGTCGCGGCGGGTTCGCTCGCCGCATGGCGCGCCCAGGGCAGCGCGGCCGCGCGAGCGCTGACGATGCCGGCAGCGACGCGGCTCGGACGGGCGCTCGACGAGCCCCTCGTCCTGCTCGGCGCGGCGCGGAACAACCTCCACGGCGAGGCGGTGACGCTGGCACGCGGCGGCCTCAACGTGATCGCGGGCGTGTCGGGCGCAGGCAAGTCGAGCCTGCTCGCGTGCCTCACCGAGTCGTGCCGCGCGGCCCTCGGGAGCGGACGAAGCCGCCCCGAGCACGGGACCGTCACGGGGCTCGGCCCCATCGTGCGGGTGCTGACGCTCGACGAGCGCCCGATGGGACGCAGCGCGCGATCGACCCCGGCGACCTTCCTCGGGGCGCTCGGACCGCTCCGCGAGCTCTTCGCGCAGCTGCCCGAGGCGAAGGCCCGGGGCTGGGACGCCGCGCGCTTCGGGTTCCACACCGGGGGCGAAGGAAGCGGGCGCTGCGAGCGCTGCGAGGGCGATGGAGTGCTTCGGCTGAGCGTCCTCGCGACCGCCTTCGAGGTGGAGTGCCCGCTGTGTCGGGGCACCCGCTACGAGCGCGAGACCCTCGTCGTGAGGTGGCGGGGACTCTCCGTGGCCGACGTCCTCGCGCTGCCCATCGAGAGCGCGCTGCGGCACTTCGAGTCCATTCCGTCGGTCACGCGGCGCCTGTTGCCTGCGGCGCGGGTCGGGCTCGGCTACCTCACGCTCGGCCAGCGGGCCTCGACGCTCTCGGGGGGCGAAGCGCAGCGACTGTCACTCGCGCGAGAGCTGATCGCGCGCAGCGAAGGCAAGACGCTCTTCGTCCTCGACGAGCCGACCCGGGGGCTGGCGCGGAGCGATGTCGAGCTGCTGGTCGAGGTCTTGCTGTCGCTCACCGACGAAGGGCACACCGTCGTCGTCGCGGCGCACGCGCTGCCGCTCGTGCTCGCCGCCGACCACGTCGTCGAGCTCGGCCCCGCGGGCGGCGAGGGAGGCGGACGGATCCTCTTCGCGGGACCGCCGGAAGGCCTCCGCGGACGGAACACGCCGACCGGACGCGTGCTCGGCTGAAGGAGGCCACGGCGCGAGGCGGGCGCCTTGCCCTGCGGCCCCGCCGCGATCAGTTGCGCCGGGTCACCGCCGCGCGGCCGGCCAGGCCCGTCCCGAGGAACGCCTCGCCCTCCGGATCGCCGAGGAGCTCGGCGGCGAAGAAGCCCGCGGCGACGTCGGCGGCGAGCTCACGCATCGCGACGTTGTCGGGGTATGGGAACCGTCCGTCGAGCGCGGCGCAGCCTGCCGTGAAGGTGCCGCCGAGGCCGGCGATGTCGCTGAACGACCAGTGGCCGGCGCCGGGGACCTCGACGAGCCAGGCCGGGGTGTCGAGCGACATGAAGTCGCGGCGCAGCAGGTTGTTGCCGCCCGCGCCGATGCTCCCGTCCTCTTCGGCGAGGAGGAACAGGTAGGGGATCGTGACGTCGGCGGGGTCGACCGCGCCGAGGACGAAGGCCGGCGCCGCGATCGCGAGGGCCGCCACGAAGCGGTCGTCGGCCACCACGAGCGGGCCGGTCGTCGCGGCGCCGAAGCTGTGTCCCATCACGGCGGCGCGCGCGGGATCGAGCCGGCCGCGCAGATCCTCGGGCAGCTCGCTCGCGCCCGGATCGAGGAGGCGATCGAGCACGCTCGCGACGTCCGACACGCGCACCGCGAGGAACTCCGTCCCGACCATCGCGGGAGGCTCGTCCCACACGGTGTTGCCGACATGATCGGGGGCCGCGACGACGATGCCGTGGCTGGCGAGCCGCTCGCTGACCTCGGCAACGTCGAAGCGAGTGCAGGCGTGGCAGTGGGAGAACACCACGACCGGCAGGAGCGCTGGCGCGTCGAGCGCGGGTGCCCCGAGGGCCGAGCGTACGGTCGCGCGCACGCAGCTCGGGGGGGCGCCTTCGACGAGCTCCTCCATCCGAGCCTCATTCGGGCCGCCGGCCTCGAAGGCCGCGAGAGGCTGTCCGGCCTCCGCGACGTCGCGGGCCGCCTCGACCGCCGGATACCAGAGCTCCACCGGGAGCGAGCGCGCTCCGGTGCGATCGGCCATCACGGCGCGCGCGTTGCCGACCGGGTGCGGACCGGGCGCGCCGTAGCGCTCGCCGATCACCGGCCCGGCATCGAGGGGGGCATCGAGCGACGGGGTGTCGCTCCCGGAGGCATCGAGGCCCGCATCGGCGACGGGGCTGCCGCCACAAGCCAGGAAGAACGCGCACAACGAGGCCGACCCGTATCGCATCGGGCAGGCGTAGCACCGCACGCGCTCCGTTTGCCGCCGCTTGCGCGGCTTGATAGCCCTGACGGCCCATGGCGGACGACACCCCGCCCGGTACGCCCACGCACCGGCCGCTTCCCCAGGTCGGCATCCCGCTGCTGCGGGACGACGTCGAGCGGACGCGCCAGCAGCGCAACCTGCTCTTGGGCCTCGGCGCGGCTGGCGTGGCAGTCGTGCTCGCGATCACCTGGCTCACGGCGGGGGACGATGCAGAGGTGAGCGCACCGGTCGAGGGCGGACCGGTCCCGATCGAGGTGGGCTACACGCCCCCGCTCGACGCGCCGGTGACCCCCGACGCGGGACCGCCGCCCGCACCCGTCGAGGTGACGCACGACGAGGGGGGACGCGTCCGGACCACCCATCTCTTCGGCACCGCACGCGGATTCGGCGCTGCGCTCACCGCCGCAGGGCTCTCGGGCGCGGAGGCGGAGGCGGTGGTCGCTGCGCTCGATGGCGTGCTCGACTTCCGCCGCTGCCAGCCCGACGACGAACTCGTGGTCGAGCGCGCAGGCGATGGGACGCTCGACCGCTTCGAGTACCGCGCCTCGCTCACGCAGGTCTACGAGGCGAGCCGCGACGAGATGGGCGCCCTGCACGGGCGCGAAATGGAGATCCCGGTGCAGCGCGAGCGCCTGGCGCGCGGCGGCACGGTGGCGAGCTCGCTCGGGACCGCGTTGGAGCGCGCGGGGCTCGGCCGCTCGCTGGTCGGCACCTTCGTCGACACCTTCGAGGGCCGGATGAACTTCGACACCGACACCCGGAGCGGCGACGCCTTCCGCGTGCTGATCGACTCGGAGAGCATCGACGGCACGTTCCTGCGCTGGGGCACCGTCCACGCGATCGAGTACCGCAGCGCGCGCCGCGGCACGCTCCGCGCGTTCTGGTTCGCCCGAGGGGGCGAGGACGAGGGCGAGTTCCACGACGAGACCGGCCGCGCGATGCACGGCGGCTGGCTCCGCACCCCGCTGCGCTTCGACCACATCAGCTCGCCCTTCAACCCGCGCCGCATGCACCCGGTGCTGCGACGCCTGATGCCCCACAACGGGATCGACTTCGCCGCAGGCACCGGGACGCCGGTGTGGGCAGCAGCCGATGGGGAGGTCACCTTCGTCGGCGAGCGCGGACCGAACGGCAACCTCGTCTCGATCCGCCACGAGGGCGGCTGGGAGACCGCGTACGCGCACCTGAGCCGCTTCGCCTCGGGGCTGCGGGCCGGTGCGCATGTCGAGCAGCGCGACGTGATCGGCTACGTCGGTTCGACCGGGCGCTCGACCGGTCCGCACCTGCACTTCGGCCTGCGCCGCGGAGGCCGCTGGGTCGACCCGGCCTCGCAACTGAACGGCCCGGGAAGGCCGCTGCCGGCCTCGCTGATGACGCGTTTTCGCAGCGTGATGAGCGAGCTCGGCGCGGAACTCGACGCGATCGCCGTCGAGCTGCCGGCGACCGCGCCGGCTGCCGCCGAGCCGGCGCCGGAGGAGCCGCCCGACGAGCCGATGGGCGAAGAAGCGTTCGACTGAGGGGACCGCGCGGGGGGCGTCCGGCACCCCGCGCTTTCGCGCTACAACGCGCGGGCCGTGGATGCGCCGATCGACTTTCGGGTGCTCGCTGGGGACCTCCTGGGCCTGTCGCGTCACGTCGAGCGGGCCGAGGGCGTCGCCGCGCGCCGGTACGCGCTCTCGCTGCTCGAGACCGCGCTCGCGTGGGCGGATCCTGGCACCGTCGATCCTGGGATGCGGGCGCGGGCGAGCTCTCTCGGCGTGGCCGACGCCGCGGTCGCGGCGACCCACCGCACGCCGCCGCTGCACGCGGTGCGCATCCCACTGGTCGACGCAGGGAGCGGTCGCGGACTGGTGCGGACCTTCTTCGCGAGCTTCGACGCCGCTCCCCCGAACGCCGATGCCAGCACCGAACATGCCCTCTCCGACGCCTTCGAGGCGGCCCGGAGCCGCGCGGGCGATCCCCGCGTCCGCGCGATCCGCTTCGTCGCCGCACAGCCGAGGGCGCTCGATCGGATCCGGATCGAGGGCGAGTCGATCGGCGCTGGTGCGTTCGTCAGCGCGTCGGCGCTCCTCGGGGGCCTGCGGGCGCGCCCTTCGGTGGCGGTCACCGGCGCCCTGCGCGGCGATCGGATCGTCGCGGTCTCGCAGCTCGACGCAAAGATCGTCGCAGCGCAGGCCGCCGGCCTGCAGCGCATCGTCGTGCCGGGGGCGGGGCGCAGCAGCCGGCGCGGGCGCCTCGAGATCGTGCCCGTCGCGACGCTCGATGCGCTGCTCGCTGCGACGCTCGAGCCGGACCCGGAGGCGCGGAACGTCGCGGCCCTGGTCGCCGAGGCCCGGCGCCTCGTCGGGAGCGGATGGCGCGGCTTTCGCTGGCCCGAGGCGCGCGAGCTGCTCGAGCGCGCGATCGTGACGCTGCCGGACGGCGAGCTCGACACGCGGGTCGACCTGCTCGCACACCTCGGCGCAGCGGAGCGCCACGCCGGTTCGCTCGCACGAAGCGAATCGCTGCTGCGCTTCGCCTGCGCGGTCGCCGACTCGGCCGAAGGTCGACAGGCGGTCCCCGACGAGCTTCGCTCGCGCGCGCTGCTGCAGTCGGCGATGACGGCGCTGCGGCTCGCCGAGCTCCGCCGGGCGCGGCGCGAGGCCCGCCGGGCGATGCAGGCTGCCGTCCGATCCCGCTCGCGGCGGGCACAGATCAAGGCCCTCGGCGTGATCGGGCTGGTCGAGGAGGCACGCGGCGCCATCGACGACGCCGTCGCCGCGCTCGAGCAGGCGCTCGCGCTCGGCGCGCGGCAGACGCCTGGCGACCTGGCGCGGAGCCGCTCGTACCTCGCCGCGGTGCTCGCCGCGGGCGGGCAACTTCGCCGCGCGCGGACGGAGTACCGCACTGCGCTCGAGGAGACCCTGCAGCGTGGCTCGCGCAGCGAGGAGGCCTGGGTGCGCACCGCCTTCGGCCGCGGACTCGTGGCGGCCGGTCGCCACCGCGAAGCCCGCGAGGTGCTCGACGTGCCGGTGATCGTCGACGCGATCGCGCGCGACCCGCTGCCGGGGCTCTCGGCGCGCTGCTTTCTCGGAGCGGCCCTCGCGTCCGAGGGACGCGGCGCGGAGCGGGAGCGCGGCCTCGCCCTGCTCGACGGAGCGCTCGACGCGCACGGGCCGGATCTCGAACCGACCCTCGCGCGCCTCGCGGCGCTCTGTCTGCTGCACGCCGCGCTGCTCCGCGACGACGCCCTGCCGACGGCCACCACCCTGGCGGCGCTGGCCCGCTTCGGCGAGGGGCGTCTCGGGCGCGAGGCCGCGCGCCTGCGTCACGTGCACAGCGCCGCGCTCCGGCCCGCGCTGGCCCGCTTCGTGGCCCAGGCCCAGCGCGTCGCGTGGTGAGCGGTCAGGGGTCGAACGAGAGGCTGTAGGCCGCGCTGAACGAGATCGGCGGCACACCGTCGACGAACGCGTAGTGCAGGACCCCCGAGGGGGCGGGGACCGCGGTGATCACGGCGCGCGCCGAGTCGGCGTCGCAGGCGCTCTCGGTGCTCGACATCGTGCAGGAACTGCGGGTGTAGAGGATGGGGGCGAACTCCGCGCTCGAAGCGGTGACATTGTAGAGTTGGCCGTCGCTGGGCCCGCGGAAGCGGAACACCGCCTCGCGGTCGTCGAAGGTCGGCGAGGGATCGCAGGAGCCCGAGGGGCCGAACGCCGCCGCGCCCGGCGTCACCCACCCCACCACGAGGCCGCCTCCGGTGATGTCGAGCGGCTCCGCGCAGCTGTCGGCGCGCACCGGCGTGACGTTCACGTTCAGCGTGTAGCCGCCCGCCGCGGACCCCGAGAAGGCCTTCACCAGGATGTAGATGCGGCGGCTCCCGAACGCGGGCGGTGCGACGTTGTGGACCCAGATCCGGCTCGTCAGGACGGCGGTGGTGCTCGAGCCCGGATCCTGGTCGTCGTTGCACGCGCGGCCGAAGTTCGCCTCGTCGCAGGTCAGGCCGACCCCGAGCACGGTGTCGAGCACGGCCGAGCCCATGGTGTCGATGCGGACGTCCGAGGCGGTCGTGACGTCGAGGTAGTAGACGGCGTCGGTCCCGGCGCCCGAGCACGCGTCGTAGTCGGCACGCAGCGCGCCGAAGCTGCCGGTGTCGCGGTACACGCCCGCCATGCCCGCGACCGGCGTGAGGGGCCGCGCGGTCGCACAGTCCTCGGGCACGGTCGAGCAGCCCTCGTCGGTCGACCCGTTGCAGTTGTCGTCGACGCCGTTGCAGACCTCGGTGGCGCCGGGACGCACGTCGGCGCGCATGTCGTTGCAATCCGTCCCGCCGGTACACGTGGCGCCCGACGCGGTCCGCGCTGCCGAGGCGCCGTCCATGTCGGCGTCGAGCGGCGCGCTGCCGCACCCGCCCGACGCGTCGCTGCAGAAGTCGACGGTGCAGGCGTTGCCGTCGTTGCACATCCTCGGCATCCCCGGGGTGCAGCGGCGGAGCATGACGGAGCAGACCGCGCCCACCGTGCACGCGTCGCCGCAGAGGCTGTCGTCCGGTCGGAACTCGCAGCCGCTCGGGCCGGCGGTCGCACTGCAGACGTCGCTCGTGCAATCGATCCCGTCGTCGCAGAAGCCATCGTCGCGCTCGTGGACGCAGCCAGTCGCGGGGTTGCACGCGTCGTCGGTGCAGGCGATCCCGTCGTTGCAGTCGAGCTCGACGCCCGGGGCACAGCCCGTGTCTTCGTCCGCCCCCGGCGTGCCGGGAAGGCAACGCTCGACCCCGTTGCAGGCATCGCCGTCGGCGCAGGAGGCGTCGTCGGTGCAGCGCGCCGGAACACACCCGAGCCCGGCGGCGCAGCGCTCGCGGTCGCCGCACGCGCCGTCGTCCGGCTCGAAGCGGCACGCGCCGGCCTCGCAGCGGCTTCGGGTGCAGTCGATCCCGTCGTCGCAGTCCTCGGGGCGGCTGCACTCGCTCGGCGCATCCGGACCGCCACCATCGGCGCCGCCGCCATCGGCGCCGCCGTCGATGCCCCCACCATCGATGCTGCCGTCGAGGTCGCCGCCGTCGGCTCCGGGCACGTCGGCGCCCCCGAGCCGGCTCGGGTCCGGGGCGACGATCGCGCTGCAGCCCATCACCGCGGACGAGAGCACAGCGCACACGATCCAGACGAGCCGAAGCGAACGCGACATGGGGACCTCGAAGCGAAGAGAAACCGAAATCAGAAGGAACCGGCGGCGCTCGCCCCGAGGAAGAGCGCGCCGTCTGGCGAGGCCGTCACGACCGGCACCACCATCGCGCGGACCTCGTCGGACTCGTCGGGCTCGGTCTGGGCCAGGACGAAGAAGAAGGTCGTCGTGCCGACGCCGACGAGCGTGGTCACGAGCAGGATGTCGCTCGTCACGGCCAGCGTGCGAGCGGAGTCGGCGTGTCCCCGTCCGCTCACGCGGGCGGCCTCACGGGCCTCCTCGGAGAGCGAGGTGTCGTTCGCGCGGGCCACGTCGGACTCGAACGCCGAATTCTCTCCGAGCGCGAGCCCACCAGTGATGCCCCACGCGGCCGCGGCCGCGAGCGTGGCGCCGCCGGCGATGAAGACCGGCAGGGTGAACCGAAGGCCGCCGCCGTCTCCCGATGCGCCGTCCGCTCCGCCCTCCTCGCTCGCTGCGGGCTCGGTCGCTGCGGGCTCGGTCGCTGCGGGCGCGCTCGACGCGGGCTCGCTCGATGCGCCCCCCTCCTCCGGCGCCGGCTCCGTGGCAGCGAGCGCGGGCGTCGGCGTGGGCTCGCTGGCCGCCGTCGAGGACGGCGGGCTCGGCGCAGGCTCGGTCGTGGTCGCTGCGGCGGCCGTGCTGGTGCTGCCCGGGCTGGCGGCGACGGCGGACGCTCGGCGCAGGCGGATCGCGACGCGGGCATCCCCGCCGCCCTCGACGTGGACCGTTTGCCGCTCGGTCGCATAGCCGTCGAGCGAGATGACGACGGTGTGATCACCCGCGGTCACCCGCACCGGCTCCGACACCGGCGCACGGCGGGTCTCCGAGTCGTCGATCACGATCGTCGCGCCGTCGGGCGTGATCTGGAGGGTGAGCGTGCCGACGCGCCCCCGCAGCTCCCGCAGCGTGCCCTCGATCTCGCGCCGCTGCGCGCCGGTGAGCCCGCTCGCCTCGGTGAGGTAGTGCTCGAAGTGGAACACCGCTTCCACGGGCCGATCCAGCTCCTGGTAGCAGTGGGCGATGTTCAGCCGCACGCTCGCGTGCGGCGCGAGGCGGTAGGCCTCCTGGAAGGCCTCGAGCGCGCCGGTGTAGTCGTGGGCCTCGAAGGCCGACACGCCGCGGGCGAATTCGGTCCGCGCCCGCGCCCGCTCCTCGTCGGACTGCGCGCCCGCGCCCGAGGGCAGCACGAGGAGAGAGAGAAGCAGAGCGAGGGAGCGGACGAGGGGGTGCTGCATGGTGCGGAGCGCGATGCGAAGGACCGCGTTCGCACAGCGTAGGGGGTCGCACCGCACAGCGTCAACGCGGCCCCTCGCGGCAGTCCGCGCGCCGGCCCTCCTCAGCCGGCGGTCCAGCGCTCCCAGGTCCACAGCAGCGCCAGCGCGGCGATGGCGAGGGAGCCTGCCTGCACGACCCAACGCCGGTAGCCCGGCCGGCGCGCCGCCCACTCGAGCGGGAGGATGGCGAGGCCCACGAGCGCGAGCTGCGCGAGCTCGATGCCGAGGTTGAAGGAGAAGAGCGACACGAGCCGCGCGCGGGAAGGCAGACCGAGCTCGCCGAGCACCCCGGAGAAGCCGAGGCCGTGCACGAGCCCGAAGCCCAGGGCGAGCCAGGGCACGTGCCCGCGCGCCTCGTCGCGGACGACGTTGAGGAGCGCGACGACCGCGATGGAGAGCGCGATGACGATCTCCACCGGACGCGGCGGCAACGTGACGAGCTCGAGGGCCGCGAGCACGAGCGTCACCGAGTGCCCGATGGTGAAGGCGGTGACGACGAGCACCACGTCGCGGAGCGCCTTGCGCCGGCCCTCCTTCACCGCGACCCCGCCCGAGGTGAGCAGGAGCGCGAGCAAGAACAGCAGGTGATCGTAGCCGGTGAGCAGGTGCTCGGCGCCGAGGACGAGGAAACGCCAAGCCAGCGCCGGCACGCTCGAAGCCGCGCCGATCCGACCCTCTTGCCGGTCGAGCCGGAGCACGAGCGTCTCCTCGCCCTCGCCGAAGCGCAGGCGTACGTACGTCTCGTGCTGTGGGTCGGTCGAGAATACGGTGTCGTCGCGCAGCACGAGCCCCGTGACGGGCGCGGGGCAGGCGAAGGCGAGCTCGATCCGGAGCCGGGCCACCCCGGCCCCGTCGAGCAGCAGTGTCGGGCTGCCGAGCAGCGACGGCTCGCAGGGCCCGCCCGCACCCCGGAGGTGCACGCCATCACCGATCCAGGCCTGGACCTCGTCAGAGCGGGCCAGCACGGCGTCCGCCGACGCGTCCTCCGGCAGCCCGACCTGCACCGCCGCATCGACGACCTCGATCTCGACCTCGACCCGCGCGCCGGCTTCGAGCGGCTCGACCTGCACGTAGGTCGTCGAGCCGCGGTGCGCGTGCGCGCTCGGCGCGAGCAGGAACAGAGCGAGGAGCGCGGCCACGGCGCGCGAGGTGTAGCGCGGGATTTCCCGAGGCACGCCCTTTCTCACGCGCTCGCGAGCGCTCGCGTTGATCGCGCGCGGGCCGCGGAGTAGTCCCGCGCCGCATGTGTGGCGTCTATGGCATCTGGGGCGCGAAAGAAGCCTCCAACCTCGCGTACCTCGGGCTGCACGCGCTGCAGCATCGCGGGCAGGAGAGCGCGGGCATCGTGTCGAGCGATGGTGGCCGGCTCTTCGCGCACCGCGCCCTCGGGCTGGTGCAGGACGCCTTCGACCAGCGCGTCCTCGAGAAGCTTCCCGGCGACCGGGCCATCGGGCACGTCCGCTACTCCACCGCCGGCGGCGCGGGTCTCAAGAACGCGCAGCCGCTCGCGGTCGACTACGCGGGCGGCTCGCTGGCCGTCGCGCACAACGGAAACTTCACCAACTTCGAGGAGTTGCGCGCGCGCCTCGAGGACGAGGGCTCGATCTTCCAGAGCTCGAGCGACACCGAGGTGCTGGTGCACCTCGTCGCCCGGAGCCGCGAGCGCAGCCTCGTCGACAAGATCGTGGACGGCCTGCGGCAGGTCGAGGGTGCCTACTCGATCCTGTTCATGACGAACGACGAGCTCGTCGCGGTGCGCGACCCGCACGGCTTTCGTCCGCTCTGCCTCGGCACGCTGCCCGGACAGAACGGCGGCGCCGCCGCGGTCTTCGCCTCCGAGCCCCCGGCCTTCGACCTCGTCGGCGCGGAGTTCGTGCGCGACCTGAGCCCGGGCGAGATGGTCGTCGTCGACAAGACCGGCATGCGCTCGCTGCGCCCCTTCGAGGAGAAGGAGCGGCGGATGTGCATCTTCGAGTACGTGTACTTCGCCCGCCCCGACGCCGACCTCGGAGGGATCTCGGTGTACGAGGCGCGGCGGCGACTCGGAGAGACGCTCGCCGAGGAGCAACCGGCGGACGCGGACGTGGTGATCGCCGTGCCCGACAGCGGCGTGCCGAGCGCGATGGGCTACGCCAAGCGCCTCGCGATCCCCTTCGAAGTCGGCCTCATCCGCAGCCATTACGTGGGGCGCACCTTCATCGAGCCCAGCCAGTCGATCCGGCACTTCGGGGTGAAGCTCAAGCTCTCGCCGATCCGCCGCGTGCTCGCCGGCAAGCGGGTCGTGGTCGTCGACGACTCGATCGTGCGCGGTACCACCTCGCGCAAGATCGTGAAGATGCTGCGCGACGCGGGCGCTTCGCAGGTGCACATGCGGATCAGCTCGCCGCCGACACGCTGGCCCTGCTTCTACGGCATCGACACACCCTCGCGGAACGAG